>Ga0214923_10000290_pt1 | contig 76780 bp, 76 predicted proteins | sample LL1510_MetaG_FD_177993 | JGI IMG/M metagenome (GOLD analysis project Ga0214923, IMG submission 177993) | Freshwater microbial communities from Lake Lanier, Atlanta, Georgia, United States - LL-1510 | ecosystem: Environmental > Aquatic > Freshwater > Lake | place: USA: Georgia | collected...
ATTGCAGAGTTACAATTGAATTCAGTGATGGCGTGAAGGTGGCAAGAATTAAAGGCACGCGGAACGCCTATCTAGCTATTGATAAAGATGGCAAAAAATATAGCTTTGACAAAATAGATAAATCTGTACCAGACGAGATTAAGGCTTTACTGAATTATCCTCCAGAAGATGAGTATAATGGGTTCATCTCTTACGCAGACCAATTTAGCAAAATGTTTTTGGTAGATTTATCGCCATCTGATTTACCAAGAAGTCTGTCTTCTTTGACAGGAATCGAAGTTCTTGAAGAATCTGCGAAACAGTTGATGCAGAATTACAAATCTGGAGAGAAGCAAACTAAGTCAGATGAAAAAGAATACACGCGGCTTTTAGGAGAATATGATGCATATAATTTTGTCGATGAATATGAACTAAAAGTTGAATCAGTTCGGTCCAAATACGCACAGCTTGAAGCACTACATGCTGATTATGAAAATTTGAAAAAATTTGATATTGGTGATTTGCGCTCAGTAAACTCAGATTGCGTTTTAGCATTGGAAAAAATCATATCGCTTTGTGATGCAAAACTTAACAAAGTCAATAAGATAAAAAAGCTCGCTGAGGAGTATGACAAGCTTAAAATTTTTAACATTTTAGATTCTAACGCGGACGCTTCTGCATTACCAAGATTGTCAAAAATTATAGATTTTGCAACAGATAAATTAAAATTAATTGATGATTACAAAGCGTTAATTGATAAATATGAAAAATTGAAAAGCTTTAATCAATCATATGAAAACTTGAATCAAGAATTTGACGATTCGATGAAGAAATTTGAAGAAATAAATTCAGAATTGGAAATACTAACAAAAGATTTTGAGGATTTTAAGCAAATGCTAATTGATAATGGCATTCAATGCGAAGCATGCGGGAACATAGCAGGATGAAAATAAAATTTTTAATTGCAGGCGATAAACATTTGGACTCTAGAAGTCCACAATCTAGACTTGACAACTACATGGAGTCAGGATTAATGGAATTATTGGAGACACTACAGATCGCCGAGGCTGTAAAGGCGGACGAATATATTAGCCTCGGCGATGTATTTGACAGAATTGAAGTCGGAGGCGAATGCAGAAATAGGGCTCTTGAAATTTTGTCTTCTAATGGTGGAAAGCCTTGGCCATTCAAGAAAACTGTGGTAATTGGAAACCACGACATAGCTCACAATCCATCATATATAGGAAAAAGTGCGCTACAAACTTTAATTTCTGCAAATGCAATTAATGTTGGCGAGAGAAATGAGGAGCTGTCTACATCGTTTTATCATTTTACGCCGCAGCTGGATGACCAATTAAGATCAGGAGTTTTGAAGCACGATCCATCAAAAATCATATTTCTACATGCTTCAATTGTTGATAAACCAAGTAGATTTGAGCATGTGCTGTTCAAAGATTTGCAGCTCAATGAAAAAACAAAAATCATCATCTCCGGTCACGTTCACGCTCCTATGGAGTCAGTCAGAGAAGACGGAGTTAGATTTTTCAACCCAGGGTGCATTGGAAGGACTAGTGTTGATGAGCGTCACGCGCCAAAGGTGCTGCTTCTCCAATATGATTACAGCAATGACACTTTCGCGTATAAATATTTGACTTTGAAAAATTCTCTAAAATCAGATGTCATTTTTGATATTGACAAATCAGATAAAAATAAACAACAAAGCAAGAACACGGAAGCTTTTATATCAGCCATAACTAATATTTCAATTTCAGATGTTACGTCTGGCAACATTGAAAAAGATTTTAGAGCATTTGCCGAGGAAGGTAAAGTAAATGAAAATATTATCAAAACAGCAATCGACGCAATCAAAATTATTAAAACAGGTGGAACTTTGTAATGACACATTCTGAAAACGCAAGACAAAAAGAAACAAAATTAACTAATGTAAGGGCTTCAGCCATCGCCAAGAAAGACCACGCAGAACAGGTGATTGAGCGCCTTGAGAAACTCGAAGAGCAGTGCCAACGAGAGTGCGGTATATCTCTGTCTGATGTCAAAAAGAAACTTGAAGAACTCAAAAAGCAAATAGAAGAATATAGTTTAGAGATTGAATCAGAGGTAAACGAAATTGAGCAAGAGCTTACAAGCATTAAGTGCTAGTATTAACAATATCTCTGTAGCTATAGCACAGAAAAAAGGCGTCAGAGAGAGAATTGAGCAACAGTGTTCTAATTTAAAAACAAAAATTGATGAAGAAAGTGAATTAAACAAAACAAAGAAAGATGCATATCTATTAATCTTAGCATTTATTAGTCAGCGGCGGGAATCTGCTATTCAGTCAATTGAAAGTACAGCAACATATGCGCTAAAAGCTGTCTGCGGTGACGATTATAGAGTTCATTTTTTGCGTAACGAGGACAAGAAAAACGCGGCTGCATTTAAGATGGAAATAGGAATTGAGTCAAATTTTAATGACTCTAAACTTATTACCGGATTAAAAGATGAGCGAGGCGGTGGGGTTGCTGAGCCATGCTCTTTTGGTTTAAGAATTGCAGCGCTTGAATGGCTTGGATATGACGGACCTATTATATTAGACGAAGCATACAAATCTGTTAGTAATGACAAAATTGTGAATGTAGCAAAATTGCTTAAAACGTATGTAAAATCTACTAATAGACAAATTATTTACACTACGCACAAAGGTGATGTTTTTGAAGAATACGCAGACCATGTTATCCAAGTACATAAAGAAAATGGAATTTCAAAAATAATAAAGACTTAACACTTATGGAATATTTCGAGCAAAATTTAATAAGAGTGCTTAACAATTGGTACAACGGATTGAGCGACTTCGCTGATGAAGAAGCTACGGCCAGATATACATTTGCGAAACATAAGTTTAAGACTTTTTATTTAAATAAGACGGGTGAGTTTTTAAAAATATCTCAAAGAACAGAATCGGCCTATTTCAGTAAAATTGCCGATGCTTTATCAAAAAAATACACCGTTGATGATGCACTGATGAACCAGTATTTAGAATGGTGTTTCGAAAATTATGATCTTTTTCTCAAGAAATATTCTGGATTCAATCTAAATTCAATTTTGTTATTTGCAGAAAATTGGTCTCCAGATCTTTATAAATTTAAAGAAGAGAAAAAGCTTGAAATTTGCGATTTAGATGGCATATCCATAAAAGATGTTGGAGTATTTGATTGTTTTGAAAATTTTGGAATCGCGCTCACAGCCACAAAGCTAAAAATCGATTTAAATGCCACCGCGCCTATTATAGAAAAAACAATTAAGGAAAAGCTCAGAACCCTAACCACAAAAAAAGAAGATTTGAATAGATTGAAAAATATGTTACGGGTTACTGTAGAAAATTCACCGTATTCTTCAGAAATAATATTTAGGGACTTTAAAGAATCACTCAAAGAATTCTTTATTTACTTTAACGGAGAATCGTGGGCGAAATAACAAAAACACAACATTATATAAAAGAGCTAGAAAACCAAATCAAGTCAAACCGGTCCCTAATATATGTGACTACTCACGAGGAGCATAGAATCAATGATGTCATTCAGGAGATAGCGTGTGACCGAGCAAAACCTTGGTCTTTGGTTTTCTGGGATATCGCTGGAGGAGCAGTATCCAACACATCTTTATTTATAATAGAACCAAATCAAGATCAGAGCGATATATTGTTGTGGTTCGACAAGCTAGTGGTTGAGAAAGACGATTTATGTATTTTAGTTCTGCATGATTTTTATAAATTTCTTGCGCCTGATGGACACCCTGGTCAAGCTGAAATTGTTACAATCAGGGCCTTGAAAAATCTTATTGAGAATTGCAATGTCCAAAGAAAATGCGTAATAATTACGGGCGCGAAATATTTTATGCCGTTAGAATTCGAAAAGATTTCCTGGATGATTGACTGGCCACTTCCTGAAAAATCTATTATCCAGGAAAAGTTTGAAAAACTTTTAGTTCAAATTGAAAACAGATCCGATTTAAAGAATAAATTCGTAACTAAATATAGCCAAGAAGAAACTGAAAACATCATTAGAGCTTTCCAAGGATTGTCTTTGCGAGAAATAGAGCTAATAAGCACATATTTTATACTTACTTCAAATGCATTTGAACCGAAGAAAATTGCTAGCAAAAAGAAAGATATCATCAAAAAATCAGGGATTCTTGAATGGATTAATTCTGAATATGATCTTTCTGAGGTCGGCGGAATCGCCAACCTTAAAAATTGGCTTCTTAAGCGTCGCAATGCGTTCACTGAGTCAGCTTCTAAATATGGGCTTCCGGAAAATCCAAAAGGGTTATTGATCATTGGTATCCAAGGCGGAGGAAAATCTCGTGCAAGTAAGGCCATAGCTTCTTATTGGTCTTTACCGCTATTGAGACTTGATATAGGAAAAATCTTCTCGGGCATCGTGGGATCAAGCGAAGAGAACTTAAGATCTGTAATTAAAACTGCTGAATCTGTTGCTCCATGCATACTGTGGTTAGATGAAATTGACAAGGCGTTTCCAGGAGGAAATGCTTCAACAGACTCAGGGACATCTTCAAGAATTTTTGCAACATTCTTAACTTGGATGCAAGAGAAAAAAGCGCCAGTTTTTGTTGTGGCAACAGCTAATGACGTTAGCAACCTACCTCCAGAACTAATTAGGAAAGGAAGATTCGATGATATCTTTTTTGTTGATTTGCCGGACGATCAAGAGCGCTTAGAGATTTGGACAATTCATTTTAAGATCAGAGGCTTTAACCCGCTTGACTTTAATTTGCAAGCGCTTGTTGACAATTCAGTTGGATTTACTGGTGCAGAAATCGAAGCTGCTATAATTTCAGCTATGTATGAGGGATTTTCAGATGATCTAAGGCCGATAAATACCGTAGATATATTGAACGAACTACAGGAATCAGTTCCGATTTATGTTACGATGAAAGAAAAGGTCGAGGCTTTAAGGAAATGGGCTTCGCTACGCGCCAGAAATGCGTCTAAGTCTAAAATTCCAGTCGTCGTTAAAGAGCGTATACAAACAGAAGAACATTTATGATTTCCACAAACCTATTAAACAGCGAAGAGTTTATGGTAATTGATCTCAAGAGAAAATTATCAAATATATATCTCCAATCTGGAATTCCGATTAAATACCATTTTGAGACTTTGGAAAAAGGGTGGTCTACAGAGTTTTCACCTTCACAAAAACTATCTGGTGTTGCCAAAGAGAGATCGAAGCTTGTCAAAAAGATCATTAGCGCCTATATAGATTACTTGGATGGAATCTTAAACACCCAAGGCTTAAAGCTAAAATTCAAAGACAGTTACGTTTTCCTTACAGATATGATTTTGGACGGCGGCAAAGAATCTGGAAAAACTTTTTTGTTATCGCTAATCGCGCAAGCAGCAATTAACAAAGGATATAAAGTAAAATATGTAACCTGGGTTGACTATCTCGATAGATTTCAATCTTTTGAGACACGCAATAATAATGAAGACTTTTTCGAAGAATGCAAAGAAGCCGACCTTCTTATATTCGATTCAGTTTACGACTATAACATTTCAGCAAATAGTAAATTTTTTATAATTCAACTAGACAGGTTAATGTCAAATAGATTGGACAGCGGCAAGACCACTATTTGTTCAATCGATTCTCAAAATGGCGCAAATCCAGTTTTCGGAAGCATTTGGAATCGATTCACCAGAGAAACCTTCACACTACACTTGCCAGGAGCTATCATTGAAAATCGCACAAAGAGATCTTGAACTTAAAATATTAAAATGCATAGTTACGTTTGACAACGCATTTTATCTTGCTTCAGAAAAATCACTAAAAGAGTATCATTTCAAAGCCAAAGAGCCAGGCCTTGATCACTCGTTAACAGCTAAAATTTTCAAACTTAGCCAGGAATATGCCGAATCCAGCGGAGGATATAAGCTAACAGAAACGGTATTGGAGGTGCTTTTACAGAAAAAAGGTGTCTCTCCAAAAAATCAATTAAAATTCATGTCGCTTTGGTACGAAATAATTGAGACTGACACGTCGTTGGACGAATTGCCTATGTTAATCCAGCTTATGAAAGACCGGCAGTGTAAGGCTCTTCTTAGTGAGATGTTTGAAAAAAATTCTCCACTTGTTGAGAATGATAACATTAAAACCGCTATGGCTAATATGCTTGAATGCATAAACAAAATGAATGATGAGCAGGATGAATTTCAAAAAGAAAAAGAATCATTCGATATGTCATTAGCCTCAAATTTTTTCTTCGAGGAGTATGATGAACGCCTGAACAACACGGATTTATATAAAGGCATAACATGCGGAATGCCACAGATAGATCAGAAAACACTTGGGTTTTATCCATCACAATTAATCGTTGTCTTAGCTCCATCTTCTGGAGGCAAAAGTGTTCAAATGTTAAATTGGGCAATTCATGCTAACTCTGTTTGCAAAAAGAACGTTCTCTATTTTTCTTTTGAAATGTCAGCTTGGCTATGTAAGCTTCGTCACGCTTGCTTGCTTGGCGAAATAAATTACGAAAAAGCCAAGGGATTGCTAATTTTACCCGACGATAGGAAATCTCTCGATGATAAATTTAAGGAGATGGAGAATGGGCCTTACTTTGAGTATGAAGTGAGCTTTGAGGATCCGACGCCTGAGTTTGTTGAACAGAAAATTAAAGATTTAAGCAACACAAAAGGTATGCCAGATATCGTAATCGTTGACTATGTTGGCAACATGCACTCAAGGAGTAGCGCAAAAAACGCTAAGCCTTGGGAAAAGAATGGCGACGCTGTTGAAGGGTTGTTCAAAATAGCAAAAAGATTCAATATACCAGTGGTTACAGCACAACAGGTTAATAGATCGACAATCACAGAAAATCGAAAAAATAAAGAAAGCGGAAAAGCTGTCGCTTATTATCAGGACGCGGCTTCCGGCGATCAAAGGCTTATGCATCTTGCCACGTACGTCATTGGTATGGAGCCAAATAGGGACGAAGGAATATGCTGGTACCACCCAGTTAAGATGCGGGACGCTTGGTTCCAGCCATTCGCTGCCAGATGGGTTTCTGAGTATAATAAAGTGGTAGAATTGTCTGATTCGCAACAGTCTGCGCTGAGTCTTCTTAAGACTGCTGATATTAAAAGTTCAGCTAATGATTTTAAGAAAAATGTTGCAGAAGTTGAACCGCTAGAAATCAATTTAACCGACTGGGGGCTAGATGACGCATGACATCACTGAGCTTAATAGTCTATTTGATGCAGAATCATGGTTAAAAGATCATTACGGATGCGAGTTTTATCCTTCTGGAAACGGTTGGATGAGCGCATCATGCCCGTTTGACGATCACCAAGATTCTAATCCATCTTTTGGAATTAACAAAGAGCAAAATATATTCAATTGTTTTGGCTGTGGCAAAAAAGGCGATTTTATTAGTCTAGTTCAGACCATAACTAAACTGGACTTCCATAAAACTATTAAATATATGGCTGAGCTTTCAAATATAAATTTGAAAGATTACAGCGGAACTGATTTTAATTATGTCAAGTTTAAAAAAGCGCTTGAGGAAAGTGACGACATTACAACAAAAAACAAAAGGCTAGTTCACAGAGCTACATTAAAAATCAAGAAAATACTAAAATCAGATTTTGAGCTTGCAGACAAAATGTACAAAGAGCTAGACGATTTGATTTTGGAAGAAAACTATCAAGAAATATCGAAAAAATTTTTATGAACGAACTAACAGACCCCCTTGCTACAAAAATTATCACACCAGCGGCTTTAGAAATAATTCAGAAACGTATTGATTCTTTGATGGCAAATCCGCCAAACGTTGTTTGTGTCAATGTGGTATTAAATGACGCAAGCGCCATGAGGCTTCAAATTGTTAAAGAGATCGTGATGAACGCTGCTGCGCTGACAGAGAATGAAGCTGAATGGTACATTCTCATGGCTGGCGTGGAATCTGAACTGAAAAAACTTGCGCTATTAGGCGTCAAAAGAAATGAACCCAACACTGTCGATTAGTATCAATATAATTCCATATGTGATTCAAAATAATCTCCATGTTGAGTATTTTATATGGAATATTCTCAGAGAAATTGATTCATCAGGCGTACATTCGATATCGACATTATCTGATAATTTTTTTTTAAAATCAACAATTAACAAATTGCCGGATTGTATTTTTTTCTTCAGGAAAGAAGATGTATTGTATCTTCGCGGAAAGAAAAGATTCACAAAGCTTTTAGGAAAACACTATTATAATTGCCAGTTTGAAGAGATCACGAAATTTGCCCGCAAAAAATCATTCAGCAGTGAAAAAATTCATAAAAGATGGAACTCTACTTTGATTAAGTATTTCTTAATTAGCGTTTATTCGTCTAAATATCAAAAAGAAAAACCTTTCGCTTTAGAATTGATTTCAAAAGACCTTGGTATAAGCACTAGAACTATTCAGAGAGCTTTGAAAGTATTTGGAGTAGAAAGGATGATCACGCCGCAAGACAACTACAGCCCAAGGTCATATCATTACTGCGGCAAGGATGTGAATCTTTCGCCAAATTATTATTGGATGCCAGTTGGTAAAAACATAAGGTTAAAATTTTGAATTCAATTTTTTGACGCGAGGAACGTATTATAATTCATAACCATGTGTAACAAAGACTTTACCCATTTACATGTCCACTCTTATTATTCAGTGCAGGACAGTTTGCCTTCACCAGAAAAACTTATTTTGGCGGCAAGTAACCTAGGACAGACTGCAATAGCATTAACCGACCACGGGAGAATGGGCGGGCATTTTGAATTTGCCGAAGCCGCCCATAAGCACAATATTAAACCCATACTAGGATGTGAATTTTATTTAGCGAAAGACAGATACGATAAAAGCACAACCGCAGATGATGGAAGTAAAAAAGGCCGAGAAAAGCTTTCGCACCTTACAGTAATGGCCCAAAACAGCATCGGGTACCAAAATATACTCCAACTTGGATACGAAGCTTCTAATCCGGATTGCTACTATTATCACCCTAGAATTGATTTTGATTACTTAACCAAATATAGTGAGGGTTTGATTGTGTTATCCGGGTGCTTGGCCTCAGAATTGAACCAGGCCTTGTTAAAGGGCACTTATGAAGATGGACTAGCGGTTGCCAAAAAATATAAAGAGGTTTTTGGAGATAGATATTTCATTGAGCTTCAATACCATGGAATTGAAGAGCAAAAAAACAATCTACCAATGCTTTTAAAAATAGCGAAAACATTAGACATCAAAGCTGTTGCGTCCAACGATGTTCATTACGCCGAAGCCACCGATTGGAAATTACATGATGTTTTAATTCAAATGAAAGATCTCAGAGATGATAAAACAAGTAATAAAACTGGTGGCAAAAAAGAAGCATATAGCTCTCATCAATTCTGGCTGAAATCATACGATGAAATGTTTAGGATTTTTGGCGAAAAAGCGCCCGAATCTATTTTGAACACGAAACTCATCGAAGAGATGGTGGAAGATTATTATGCGATAGATTTACCTCATATGCTGCCAGAGGCTAAAGTTGAAACAGAAGATGCTGGATTTAAGAAATTTTGGAGCGCAAACCTGCAGCACCACGAATCTAAGGAAGCTTATCTAGCCTATCAGGCAATGAAAGGATTAAAGGATTTAGGGCTTGCTGATAAGCCAGAATACATCAAGCGGCTTAAATACGAAATCGAAACCGTGTGGTATATGGGCGTAACCGATTACTTTTTAATACAAAAAGAAATGGTTGATTTCATGAAAGAAAACGGCATTCTTTACGGAATTCGAGGCTCAGGAGTTGGTTCGTTGTTGAATTATTCACTTGGGATATCGCTAGCGGATCCGATTAAGTTTGGGTTAATGTTTGAGAGATTCTTGAACCCAGGAAGAGGAAATCAATACAAAATAGATCTTGAGGATTTTGTATTACCAGAGAACAGTGAATATAATGAAGTTGAATGTTTGAACTGGGCAAAACTAAAATGCAAAGAATTTTTATCAAATCCAGATAATTCAAAATATGAATCGCGCGTAGCAAGAGAAATGTGGATATTGGAGAATCAAAAGGTTGTCGTCAGCATGCGAGCTGCGTTTGACCAAGGTTTTACCCTCAAGAATAATTATTCAAATTTTATCACATTTTATGCACTTGGCTTGACTGATAAGATACCTAATGGTGAATTAATAGTTAAAAAAGTAGCTGGCCTTCCGGATATTGACACAGACATTGACGATTCAAGGCGACACGAGGTAATCGAGTGGGCTAAAAAAAGATTTGGAGAAGAAAATGTTAAATCTGTTGGAACATGGGGAACGTATAAAGCTAAGGCGGCTATTCTTGGTACCCTTAAGACTTCTGACAAATTTAAAAAACAATATAGTGATAATCTCGCGCAGATGGCCCTTAAGATATCTGGATCAATCCCGAATAAGCCTGGAACAACTATAGAGTCGGCGCTTAGTGAGAGTGGAGATTTCGCTTACTGGGCTAAAAAATTCCCAGAAGAGGTCAAAAATGCTTCTAATCTCCATGGTGTAATTTCGAACTTAGGAGTTCATGCTGCGGCAGTAGTCGTTTCAAGTAAGCCGATACACACTGTAGTTCCGATTGAAAACTCAAAAGGAACTCTCGCCACTGCATTCGACATGAAGAATGTTGAGAGAACTGGAATTATCAAGTTTGACTTACTTGGATTGGCCACATATCGCCAATTATCATTGGCGATTGCTCAAATTAAAAAGCGCCACGGTACAGTGATCGATCTTGGTAAAATACCGCTAGATGATGAAAAAGTTTTTAAAAATATTTTCTCTAAAGGCCATACTGTAAGCGTATTTCAGTTCTCTGGGCCGGGAATGCAAAAATGGCTTAAAGAGATTAAAGCTTCTGAAATGAATGACTTGATTGCCGTTGCCGCTTTGTACCGCCCAGGGCCTATGGACTTTATTCCGGATTACGCAAAGGGTAAATTCAAGCCAGAATCAATCAAGTACGGCCATCCTATTATCCAAAAGCATCTTTCACCTACGTACGGAATCATGGTTTATCAGGAACAGGCCATGTTTCTTTCGCGTGATATGGCTAACTTGGACTGGCTAGAAGTTGACAAATTAAGAAAAGGTATAGCAAAAAAAGAAGGAAAGCAATTTGATGAAGCATGCGAAAATTTTGCCTCTAAATCACTATTGAGAAACATTCCTGACCATTCTGTTAATGAAGTCATGAACTTAATGAAAAAGTTCGGAGGATACGCTTTTAATAAATCACATAGTTGTATGTACGCTATTGTTGGATATTGGACTGCATATCTTAAATATTACTACCCTTCTGAATGGATGGCCGCGTGCATAGAGGCTGATAAAGATGATCCTGAGAAGGTGGCGGTTTATATGAGTGATTGTGAGAGAATGGGTGTGAAAATTATGCCCCCAAATGTTAATCATTCTGGTTATATAACAAGCGTGTCAAATGACGGAACTATTTATTTGCCAATCACGTCTTTGAAAGGCATTGGTAATAGCGGAATAAGTATTGTGGAAAATCAACCCTACACCGGCCTTGATGATTTCATGGAGAGATCCGGAGTTAACAAATCACTATTTGTGGCTCTTACTGCAGGCGGAGCGCTTGCATGTCTTTCAGAAGAAGAAGAATTAGACGACGATTATTTATTAGATTATTGGGAATTATATTCGAAAAATAAGTCAAAATCAAAAAGAAATAACGTAAATAATAATAGCTTAAGCTTGTTGACCATGAAAAATTTAGAGAATAGTACTGAAAAATCAGGGTCAAGCTTGCTAGACGCACTTGATGAATTATGAGCGAATTTATAGATACTATAGTAGATTGGAAAAAGTTTGATGCAAGTTCAGGTATTTCCCAAAGAATTTCAGGAGTCACTAAAGAAGCACTTGAAATTGAAGTCGAAATATGGAATAGGCAGCTAAAGTTTCTTACTCCGCTAGATATCAACTCTATAAAATCTGAAATTAATGATTGGGATATTTCAGTTCCAATCAGCTTAGATTTTGAAAGTATCGCAGCATCTTATTCAAGGTTAGTTAACTACAAAACCAGAATATCTAAATTACTAGCGGATGCTAGAGCATGGAGAGATACTTGCGAATCTGCGATTGAATACCTTGAAGACTTAGCACCTGGAGCTTTTACTGGAACAGGGCCAGATAAAAAATCCAACGCGGCACATGTCATTCAGCCATTTGTTCATCTGAAAGTACAATCGTTTAGGCTAGAAAACTATCTTGATAAAATGCATGGAAGTATCATGTTTTGTGCTCAACAGTTGGACCTTCTTATAAAAGAAAAACAATCTCGGGCAAAATTTGATTACAAACTTAGCCATCAAGGTGAAGGCGTTATTTCTAACGTCGTTAGCACCCCTGAAATTCACGAAGAAGGCGACGATGTATTCGTCGAAATTTCTTCAAAAAACCGTGGTAAACCACACTATTCAAAATGACTTCTAAAGTCCAAAGGAAAAAATGAAAAGAGTAACATACAGATCAATATCTGAACGTAAGAATAATTCCGAATATTCTGAACTACCAAAGCTAAAAGATATTCTCGTGGATCTTTCGGTTAAAAATACACCAAAGGTTGAGCGAAAGCTTCGACTAGTCGGTGAACCGATTGAATTCGTCGAGTATAACGATAAGAAGCGTCTGCCTGGTGAAAAGTACAAGACCGAAAAAGTCGCATTTCCAGACGCAGACAAAACAAAAATGATCACTCGAATTGGTATGGATGATAAATCATCCTGCCCATGGTACAAAGCCGGGTACGTTGGTTCGAGAAAGTTTGCTGTAAAATGCTTCGAACAGCAGGCAGACAAATCTTGGGTTCCCAAGATCCTATGCAAAGGTCCGTCCGTTTTTGATGAGTTCGGAAAGTGGACTGAAACTCAGTTCTTAAATCTTGAGGACGACCCAGACGCAGATATCTGCACGTTTTTGGGCGGCGATTCGGCACCAATGGTTCGTATTGTTGCGGTTAAGGATGACTCCAAGCTCGGAGGAGTGGACTACAATGTATTTGCTGGTTCTGTAAACGTCAAGCTTACCGAAGAAATGATTGAATCACTACGAAAAATCAATGAACCAAGCGCCGACGAGCTTAATCGTCTGCGATCTGAGTACCTTGGCGAAATGAAAAAAGACCCTACTATCCCAGAATGGAGAGATTATTTTGAGTATGGTTTTGATCTTCGAAGAATTTTCAAGTACACGCCGCCGATTGGTGAAGAAAGTTCATATAAGCCATCGGTTTCTTCGAAAGACACGGAAACAAGTCTTGATGACTCTAGCCCCGATGAACAGAGTGAAACCGAAGCAAGCGGTTCTAATGAACTTGCTGACTTAAACTGGTAATGGCCAAAGAACCACTAAAGAAGGATGAGAGGCAAAAGCTTCTTGACGCTAGACTGAAGAGCCTAGGTGTTCTTGATCGAATTGTTGAAGGCGATAAATTTGATAATCAAAATAAAGATTACATTTCAACCGGTATAGTTGAAATTAACGCAGAGCTTGGCGATTTGCCAGGCTTTGCCGTCGGAAACCTTATCGAACTTATTGGAGAAAGTGGATCTGGAAAAACTTATGTTGCTTTAAAAACTGCCGCTGAAGCTCAGCGAAAGGGTATGAAAGTTGCATTTTTCAACATAGAGAACTCTTTCTACGAACCAAGGGCCATTGAGATCGGCGTTATCACAAGGGACAAAGACTTGTTCCAGCTTATACCAAATCTTGGTAGCGGTGAAAAGATGTGTGACGCCATCAAAGCCATGGTGGATTCAGGGCTGTACGGGCTAGTCATTGTTGACTCAATTACCGCGCTCATTCCAGAAGAAATGCTAGAAAAAGACTTTGACAAGCCGAGAAAAATTGGAGCGCATGCAACTCTTGTAGGGGCGCTTGCTCAAAAATTAACTTACGCTTGTGGCGAGACAAACACGTCCGTAATTTTGATCAATCAGTTCAGAATCGGCGCTGGTGTTGTTCCGAACACATTTATAAAGAAGGCAACAGGTGGAGAAGGGTTAGTGTTCTATGATCACTATAGATTTTCATTCAGAAAAATCAATGGTGCGGTTGGTCAAATTTTCAACGAAGAAAAAGAGATTATTGGTGGCCGCTCAGAGATTACAATAAATAAAAATCGATACGGTCCGCCGAACAAAAAAGTCATTTTCCCGATATATTTCGCGAAGGAAGAGTCTGATCCAATTGCTGATTTCATTATGAGATCAAAAGCTAGAAATGTTGAGTTGGTCAAAGAATTTGGTCAAAAAGGCAAAAAGAAACTTAAATACGTCACAGAAGACGGAGAAGTTATCGAGTCAAGTGACGCCAGAGACTTCATTCTGAAACTCAAAGACTTGCCAGCGCCGACAACAAAAACTAAAAATGGTAATTCTACTACAGTGTTCGAATACATTTGTAGAAAAATCAAACTGGATGAACGGACTGTCGAAAGTCTTAATTCTAGACTGGAAGCATGCACAGAATACCAACTTGGCAACGAACTCATTGAGTACGAAGCCGATGAAGCTGATGTATTAGAATGACTGTCCAAACTCAGCAATTCTGCAGAGAACTAGATCTTTCCCCGAATGCTTTAAGCTATCTCGGGGAAAGATCTCTGTCTTTAGAAGAGGCAAAAGGTTTCAGCATAGGCTTCTGCCCTCCGGCGTCTTCTTACCACTTCAATTTCCTGAATGGAAGATTATTGGTGCCTATATTTGATGTATATGGAAACGAGATTGCTTATTCTGGCAGAAAGATTGAAGCCTATGGCCCACAGGTTAAAAATTTCTACAAAGAAAAGATCAATGATTTAGATGGAATGAATAGGTATGTTAAATGGAGGCAATCTAAATGGATCAACTCTCCATATAAAAAATCCGATCATTTATTCAATCTTAACAAAGCGAAATATAAAGCACATTTGTTAAATTTTTGTTTTGTTGTTGAAGGCTGTTTTGATGCAATTCACGTTTCCAAAATGGGTTTTGAGAACGTTGTAGCCATTTGCGGAACAGCCCTAACAGACAAACATTGCGAGTTGCTTTTTAGGTACTGTAACAACATTGTACTTATGTTGGACGGTGATGAAGCTGGACAAAAAGCAACAATAAAGTCTGTGCACAAAGCAAGGCAAAATTTCTTATTTGCGCATGTTGTGAAAATGCCAAACGGGTTTGATCCAGATCAACTAACGAAAGAACAGCTAGAATTAATCAAAAACGATATAATGAATTCTAGCGAGGAACTATACATAGAACTATGACACCATCCGAATGGATAACTAAAAAATTTGATTTAAATCTTGCTGCTGTACTGGCGTTTGATTGTGAAATCCCAAGACCAGTCGCGAATATTCTCACTGGCAGAGGCATAACCACTCAAGAAGCTGCTAATGAATTTATAGACAAAAAGCCTAAAGGAATTCGGAATCCTAAAAATCTTCCAGATTGCGAAAAGGCGGTAGCCAGACTTAGAAAAGCGATTGAAAATAAGGAAAAAATTTACGTCTGGGGAGATTATGATGTTGATGGCATAACATCAACCGCAATTGTTGTCACATGCTTTAACCTATTTGGCGCGAATTTCATTTATAAAGTGCCCAATAGATTCGACGATGGGTATGACATCAAGCGCCACTCTGTTGATGAATGCACGAAAGAAGGATGTAAAGTCCTTATGAGCGTAGACTGTGGCATTGTTGCTTTTGATACCGCAGTCTACGCAAAGGAAAAAGGCGTAGACTTGATTATCACAGATCACCACTCCGCGAACGACGATGGAAGAATACCAGATGCTGTTGCGGTTGTGAATCCGTCCAGGAAAGATTCGGAATATGGATTCTCTGGATTGTGTGGGGCGGCGGTGGCTTTCAAATTAATGCTTGCCTTAGGTAAAGAGTTAAATTTTGACCTTAATACTATTATTTCTGAAAATATTGAATATGTGGCGCTTGGTACTGTGGCTGACGTTGCCCCGATGATGGACGAAAATAGAATTCTAGTTTCAATAGGCTGCAAATATCTATCAAATTCAAAAAAAACAGGCATACAGGAGTTGCTCAAAGTAGCTAGGGTAACTGACGCGGTAGATACAACGACAATTGGTTTTCAAATTGGCCCAAGGATGAACGCAATTGGTAGACTCTCGGATCCAATGATTGCCCTGGAGTTAATGCTAGAAAAGAATCAGGCCCGCGCCAAATTTTTAGCGATGCAACTTGACACTGCTAACAAAAGAAGGCAGGCAAAACAAGAACATATGTTAGCTGAGGCCATGGAGCTAGTTGAATCAGAAAAATTATATGAAAATGCAGTAATTGTTTGCTGGGCCAGGGCTTGGCATCCAGGCTTGATCGGTCTTGTGGCAGGGAAACTTGCTGAAAAATATCATAGGCCAGCCGTCGTGCTAGCTATTAACGAAGACGGAAAGGCCAAAGGATCGTGTCGTTCAACAAGAACTGTAAATATTTTGGAAATATTAAAGCACGATTCTGTTATTAAGTATTACTCAAAAAAACTAGATGGAGAGCCAATTGTCGGTGGCCATGCGTTTGCGGCTGGTATGACAATCCCAGAAGAGAATCTTATAGATTTTAGAAACGCCACGTGTGAGGTTCTTTCTGCTTTAAATCCAGATTTCGCACCAGGAAAAAGAATATTTTTAGCTGATTCAAGAATTGTGCCTGGAGAAATTAACGATTCAGTTTATGAAAGTTTACAGGGCCTGGGTCCGTTTGGCTCCGGGCACCCAGAGCCAGTTTTCTTACTTAAAAACGTACTCGTGAAAGAGCAAAAAATACTATCTAGCGGGAAGCACATCAAGCTCATACTTCACGATGAAAAGTTTAAGTACAAAAAGATGTCAGCTATACTGTGGCATAAGGCAGCGGACTATCAGGAAGATTTTGTTGAGAAAAAAATAGACATTTTATTTACATTCGGAAAAGAATCTATGGGTTTTGGGCAAAAATTTTACTTAAGTATTGTAGACATGAAATTTAGCGTTTAAATAAACGTATATATTTACGTGCATACCACAAGGAGCTTATGGCAAAAAGACACGACATCGCTAATATAGAATTTCAAAAAACCCTAGAAGAGGCGGTATTAAATTACCAAAACTGCTTAAACAATAGAACAAAAGCCGAGGCTGACGCTGCTTACGAAAAAATAACAAAATTATACAACCCATTAGATTACTCATCGGCCTGGTTTGAAGCATATAAGTACTTTTTTGATTCAAAAGAAGATTTTGAATCAGACTATATAAGAGTTTTTATTACAGTTTTATCCGGGTGGAAACCCAGAGACCAAAGAAAAACATCGCGCTATGGCGGCAGTGGAGAATTTAAAAACTATTTCATAGGTTCTCTTTACCACAATTACACTAATTTAGTGAAATCAGATCAAGCAGCAAAAAGAAACGTAACCAATAGGTGCCCAATCTGCTCAGAATGGGTGAGCCCTATTTCTACACATCTTATGGCCGAACATTCTTTCCTTTTGTGGGATGCCCTTGATGAAATGAATGTTGATATAGAAAGCCTCTCCAGTTGCCCGATATGTAACAACTTCAAAATTAACAAATCACCTGATGCAAAAATTAAAGTTGTCGAACAAATTAAGGCTCATTTTATCTCTAAACATAGTTCAATTTTATTTAATAGATTCAATGATTTATATCCAGAAATATCTACACTTTCTCCAAGAATAGTTTCTACAAATATCAGCGATCAAAGCACCAACAACAACTCAGATGTTGACATATATGAAGTAACAGAGGGGCACAATAACCTAATCAACAATTTGAGTTTACTGAATCTCACCGATATACAAGAAAATATCGTACGGCAAGCTTTAAATGGCGAGTCAACCATGGTTTATAAACCAGAAAAATATAAATGTACAAAAGAAGAATGGGAGAATGCTCTCGAAAAATTGAAGGAGGCTATTAGAATCTGTGGATATGAACACTGAACCAAACATCGAAAAAACACAAACTGAAGAAAAATTTATTTTTCCAGACTACCCAAACACCCTTAAAGTGAGAGGCGGTGGGGACCTTGATTCCTCAAAATCACCAACTGATCCGGTCAAGCTTTCGCGGGCAATCCTACATGTCCTTGGAGACAGTGACTATGTTAGAATTTTATCGGTTGGTCCAAAAGCTCTCACAATAACCATGAAAGCTTTTAGACTCGCAGCACAAGCCATAGAAAGCAGAACGCATGGCTCTGTTCTGGTGTGTAGGCAATCTGAATATGAAGCTGTAATTGCAGATAAAAAAACCAAGGGTGTATGCACTAGAATATTCGGAATCCCGGTGAAAGACGCTCTGTGATTTCAACAGAACACCTGATAATCCCCGGCGCGAAACATACGCCCAACGAGTCTGAAATGATCCAAGATTTAATGCGATCTAGAGTCGAAATCGTAGGAAATTACGTGCCAATCAAGGAAGATAAGATTAAAGAAAGACTACTCAATTTTATTAAAAAAAATAGAGTGGCGATGCGATATGGACAAGCTTGTAGTAGGTATATAAAACAATTTTCACCTGCTACTTTTTTGTCTTGCGAAGTGTGCAATGAAGCACATTTCGACTTACATTGGAGTCGTTGCAAAAATTGTGGATCTTTTAATAAATATCGAATTTAAATGCGCAAAAAGAGTATACTAATAAATGGAAAACACACAATCATACTTTCAGAGTGCAGATAAGGACAAAAATTATGTTATTTGAAGAACAACTATCAAGAAAACCAAACCTGTACCCGTGGACCAAAGACTATATTGACGCAATGTGGGAAGGACACTGGACACCCAATGAATTTAATTTTCAAAGTGACGTTCACGATTATAAGATTAACCTTTCAGAAACAGAAAGAAACATTATCAAAAACACCCTTTCAGCTGTCGGCCAAATCGAGGTAGCGGTTAAGAAATTCTGGCTTAAAGTTGGAGACAATCTACCTCACCCTTCCATAAATGATCTTGGTGTGGTGATGAGCCATATTGAAGTCATTCACAACATTGCATATGAAAAGCTGCTTCATGTATTAAATTTAGATCATGTATTTGAAGAAAACATGAAACTAGATATCATACTTGGTCGTGTTAAATACTTAAGAAAATACACGCATAAATATTACAAGGACTCAAAGAAACAATATTTATATGCCCTTGTACTATTTACTTTGTTCGTAGAAAACGTATCTTTATTTAGCCAATTTTATGTTATAAATTGGTTCAACAGATACAAAAATGTCCTTAAGGACACCGCCCAACAAGTGGCGTACACCGCTAAAGAAGAGGCTATTCATGCGCTTGTTGGCGTCAAGTTGATCAACACCATCCGAGAAGAATATCCTGATCTTTTTGATGAAGATTTCGAAAAAAAGATTATCTCAGAAGCCCAAGAAGCTTTCAGATGTGAATCTGAAATTATAGATTGGATTTTGGGTGATTACGAGGGTGAAAAGCTCAATAAAGAGATACTTAAGGAATTCGTTAAGCAAAGACTAAACGAATCACTAAACCAAATAGGATTCAAGTCAGTGTTTGAAGACATTGACGAATCTTTAATAGAAGAAACCGGATGGTTTCAAGAGGACGTGCTTGGGAACACTATGACTGATTTCTTTTATAAAAGACCAGTGGAATATGCAAAAAGCTACAGATCGTTTGACGAGGAGGAATTATTTTAATGCTTGATTATAATTGGTTGAATTCAGATTCCAGAACTTTTTTAAGTAGAGGATATTTGAAATCAGGAACATCCGCTGAGGAAAGAATCAGAAGTATCTCCGAAAGGGCGGAAGAAATTTTAAAAATTGAAGGATTTGCGGATAAGTTCGAACTTTACGTTTCGCGCGGTTGGTACTCAAAAGCCTCACCAGTATGGTGTAATTTTGGAATGCCAATGGATTTACCTATTTCTTGTAACGGCCAGTATATAGGTGACTCTATGGACGATATTTTATATTGCAACGCCGAAACCGGCATGATGACAAAATATGGTGCCGGGACATCAGCGTTTTTTGGTGGCCTAAGACCAAGAGGGTCTTCTATTTCAAGAGGCGGAGAAAGTTTCGGAGCGGTGCATTTCATGCAGCTGTTTGAGAAAACCTCACAAATTGTCAGTCAATCAAATATCAGACGTGGCAGTTTCGCGGCTTATTATCCAGTTGATGGAAAAGATATTGAAGAATTTCTTGAAGCCAGAGAAGATGGAAACCCCATTCAAGATATCAGCCTAGGAGTTTGTATTAGCGACGATTGGATGAGAGATGTTGCAAATGGTGATAAAAATAAAGAGAAAATCTGGAGAAGAATCATCAGAAAGCGATTTGAGTCAGGATATCCATATATATTTTGGAGCGATACGGTAAACAACAATAAGCCTCAAGTCTACAAAGATAAAAATATGACTATCTATGCCAGTAACCTGTGTACTGAAATCGCTTTGCCTTCAACAGAAAGAGAAGAATCTTTTGTGTGCGATTTGTCATCAATGAATTTATTGCACTATGATCAATGGAAAGATACGGATGCTATCGAGGTGTTGACATATTTCCTTGATGCAGTTATGACTGAATACATTGAAAAAACAAAAGATATTCCGTTTATGAGAAAAGCACATAATTTTGCAAAAAACCATAGAGCACTCGGTGTAGGTGGTCTTGGATGGCACTCATATCTGCAATCAAATATGATTCCTTATGAGTCATTTGAGGCAAAACTGATTAACACTGAAATATGGAAGCTAATCCAAAATAAAACAATAAAGGCTTCTAGAGAAATGGCAGTTTTATACGGTGAGCCAGAATTGCTCAAGGGCACTGGCATGAGAAATTCATGTCTTCAGGCAATCGCTCCCACTACATCATCGTCATTTATACTTGGCCAGGTTAGCCCGAGCATCGAGCCGCTTCACTCTAATTATTTTGTTAAAGATGTTGCCAAAGGCAAGTTCACGTACAAGAACCCATATCTCAAAGAAGTTCTTAAATCACATAAAAAAGATAACAAAGAAGTTTGGAAAAGCATACTTGTTAATGATGGCTCTGTTCAACATCTTGACTTTTTAACTGATAAAGAGAAATTTGTTTTTAAAACATTTGGAGAAATTAGCCAGAAAGAAATAATTATTCAGGCGGCAGCTAGACAAAAATATATTGATCAAGCACAAAGCATAAATTTAATGATTCATAAATCTGCCTCTCTAAGAGAGGTTAGTGAATTAATGTTTTTTGCATGGGAGTCTGGAGTAAAAACACTGTACTATCAAAGAGGAACAAACCCATCTCAGGAATTAGCCCGAAGCATTATTAACCATTGTGTCTCGTGTGAAGCCTAACCAAAAGGAATAAAAAATGAATCCACAAGAATATGAAACCAGAATAGTTACTATACTGGACGCTCTTGCAAAAGAAGAGCAGACCGACGGGCCAATTCCAGGCTCAAAATGGACTCTGCACCTAATGCTCCAGGATCAAGAAACACAAGCGATATTTCAGTGCGTCTTACAAGAGGAAGATGTGCGAAAAATAACTATGCAAAACACCATGTTGTCTTCAAGACAGATGATTGACTTGTCTACACTTCTAAGGAGTAGAGAAGAGCCTCTAAAAATGATGATACCGAAAATGTCTGATGATGATTTAAACGTCCAAGATGTTATTAAATCTCGCAGCTTAGATGCTCCTAATCCAAAAAAAAGATCCAGGAGCGCCCGCAGAAAAGCGTTCCAAGCGGCGGCTAAATCCGCGCGATAAACGTACATATTATGTATGGAAAATTACATAACACAAGCACTCAACACAGAGCCTAACAGCAAGCAGTATCAAGACAAAGTAGCCTCCAGATTTAACAATCTGGAGGTCATGAGATTAACCCACGCCTCAATGGGAATGGTCACAGAAGCCGCCGAGTTTATCGATGTACTTAAAAAGCATACCATATACGGCAAAGAAATAGATTTTGTAAATCTAGCCGAAGAAATAGGTGATATTCATTGGTATATAGCCGTAGCCACAGATGCTTTAGCAAAAATACTTGGGACAGACCCAGTTCTTTTGGATAGGCAGATTAAAGAGAAGAATATTCAAAAGCTTAAAGCTAGATATCCGGATAAGTTTACCGAGGAATCTGCTGTAAACAGAGATCTTGAAACAGAGAGAACTATATTAGACACAATTCATGTTTCAAGAAATTCAGTAATTAATCAGCAATAAAAACATGACTAAATCCATTTACTACACGAGATCCGAAGAGCTTGAAAAGCTGGCCGAAGATCTTAGGATTAAATACCTAAACGTTATCGGGTATTTAGAGTTGGATAAAATTTTCTTCGCATTTAAAAGTGGTGATGATCTATCTGAGTATTTTACGTGTGAAATACTAGGGTTACAAAGTGAGTGGGTTAGATACGCCGCAGATTCAGCAGATGAAGTTAAATTATACTGCCTGTCCATTAGTTACGATTATTACAAACAAACAGAAGGGGCTTTGCTTCAATGGATTATGTTGGATCTACTATACACTTGTTCCCCAAAAATGAATGGTAAAATGCGAAGAAAGAACGTTATTGAGCACTCTAGAATACTGAGAACAATCGAAGATTTAGGTCACTCAAGTGACTGGAGAGCAAACGCACATTTACCTGAGCTATTAGGCGAAGAAACGGTAGTTTTTGGAGTAGAGGAAGAAGATGAGTCTATATAATAAATACAGGCCGAAAAATTTCGATGAATTAATATCTGATAAAAGCGCCGCTCCGAATAAAAACAAGATAGATTCACACCATGCTTATATATTTTTTGGGCCTCCTGGCACAGGAAAAACTAGTAGCGCAAGACTCTACATGCAAGAGTTTGTTAAAGACCTAGATAGAATTTCTGTGATAGATGGTAAGCACCCAGATTATGTAGAGGTTAATTGTGCTGTAAATAACGGGGTTGATGATATTCGATCAATCGTGTCTGATGTTGTCAGCACCGTTCCAATTTCGGCTGAAAAAAAGTTTATCATATTTGATGAATCACATATGCTTACTCCTCAGGCTCAAAATGCTCTATTAAAGACAGTGGAAGAGCCACCGAAACACATTAAGTTTATTTTCTGCACAACAGAAATTGGTAAAGTTCTACCAGCTATCAGGTCGAGATGCCAAATAGTTCCATTCCTGAAATTAAATGACAATTCTTTATATAAAGTTTTATCAAACGTTCTTTCTGGAGAGAATATGGAATTTAAGCGCGAAAGTATAGATTTGATAATTTCATGCTCAGACGGATCTGCAAGAAATGCTATAAATTTGCTTGATCAATGCTCTTTAGTTCTTAACGACCCTGTCTCCGTAGCTAATATACTTGGGACAGCAAACCACAAATCTTTTGAATCAATCACAGAAGCTATTTGTTCAAAAGATCGTGTTAAAAGCCTGACATTAATTGATGAAGTGATATCTAGCGCGATGGACCCAAATTCTGTCATGCTCAGGTATGCAGATTATTTGTCTAGCTTAATTATATTAAGAATCACGGATAAAGAAAAATGCAGATTTGACGGAAAATCCTTGCTAACAATAGGCGAAGCAGTGGCTAATATCCTGAAGGATTTTAAAATATTGCAAAACATAAAACTTATTTCAAAAATACATGTGTTAAAGGCGATAGATTCGTTAAAGTAATAATTTTTACACAAAAAAATTTTTTTTGATGTAAAATAGTTATGATAATGACTGACTACGATCAAACACTAAAATTTCTCGTGCGAAAAGCTAAAGCTGGAGACGATCAGGCTTTCAAGGAAATTATCAAAATACTTGATCCTGATCTAAAAAAGATCTCCAATAAGTATTATATTGTTGGGTCTGATGACAGCGATGTTCTTCAGGAGTGCAGAATTGGCGTATGGAAAGCGATAAAAGATTTTGACGAGAATGGAGGCATGACTTTTAGGAATTTTAGCGTAAATCTTTGCGTAAAAAGACATCTGATAACAGCGATGTCTCATGCAAATACTCTGAAATTTAGATTGCAAAATGAAGCTATAAGCTTATCTGCTCCAACGTCGCAAAGTGATGACGACGGCACTCAAACATATGCAGATTGTATTCCCGATCCATCTAGCGATTTGCTAGGACAGTACATAGCCATGGAAGAGTTTAGTGTAAATTTTAACGCAATTTCCGGTAAACTAACAGAGCTTGAGCTGTCTATTCTTAATCAATACGCTGTGAATTCCTCATACAAAGACATAGCTAATTCGTTGAATGTTAAACCAAAAACAGTGGACAATGCGCTAATGCGAATAAGGAAGAAGTCCAGCGATACTTTTCAGCGTTATCGAGCCACATATTCTGTGATAAACTACGGAATAACTTCTTCTGTATTTTCTACTAGCTTTGTTGCTCATATCAGTGTGGGAATTACTACTCAAATTTCTGAAATTTCAATCGCATAACACGTATATATATATTTGATTGACGGTCTAAAGTCAACTACCTCTAAGCTAAAGACTTAGAAGCTTGCTTCAATCCCAGGCGAAGCCTGGGAGAGCAATAGGGATATTGACTGATCCCCTAAATTTTTAATATTCAACGAAGCATTATAATCTGAATTTGCGGCGAAGCCGCAACCCAAACACACAAACGTAGATTGGTTCTTCCTATTCTTCTTCTCACAATGTCCACAATCTGAACATGTCTGAGATGTATATGGTGAAGGAACCATCACAATTGGAACACCTTGCTCAGAAGCTTTATATTCAATAAAGCTTCTGAGCTGATAAAATGACCAACTCATTCTTTCATTTCTCTGAGATTTCCTGACCGTTACCCTTGTGTTTATTCCCTTTAGCTCTTCCAGAGCTAAAGCACAATTTGTGCCTTTGGCTTTCTCAACTAGTTTCTTACTGATACAATGATTCACATCTTTACGGAATCTAGCTTCTCTGCTACCAATTTCCTTAATCTTTCTGTTTGCAGAGCGGGTTCCCCGCTTCTGCAAACGTTGTCGATGATCTGAATATTGTTTTCTTTTCTTCTTAACAATAGCTCCTGAATAACTATTACCATCTGAGGTTGTAGCGATCTGAACTATTCCTAAATCAACTCCGATACAAGCGCTTGGAGCGATCTTTTCCTCATCTGGAACATCCACAGTCACAAGCAAGAACCATTTACCATTCTCATATTTAAGGTCTGTTTGACCTTTTCTGTATTTTAATAGTTCTTTATTCCACACTATGATCGGAATGTTCTTGATTCTTCCCTCAACGGTCCAGATACTGATTGTTTCGCCATCAAAGGAAAGAATTCTGTCGTCGTAGACGACAGCGGCGTTCTTCTTAAAACCATTAGGAGTTTTATGTCTTTTCGTTTTGTAACTATTTGTTACATTATCAACTGCTCGTATAATTAATTGTGAAGAAAACTTTTTATATTTTTGTTTTATCACATGATACACAATATTGTGCACATGATATTTTCTATATTCTTGTTGTTTAAAAGCCATACAAGAAATTTCATTCTGAACGACGTTAAACATATGCATCGTGCCCAAGAGGGCACGATGCTGAAAATCATCTGTTATAATTTTGATTTTCAATGTTTTCTTCATTATATAGTGTTTTCTCTGGCTATGCGATCAATTCCTTCTCCGCAGAAAAAATATTTTAAATTTTTTCTCACCCTCACGAATTCGAGGTATAATAAACACACGGATCGCCGATTCCTATCCAAAGCTAAAGCGCCGGATTATCTTCGGCGGGAATAACCATGAAATCAACAATATCCAGAAATTTATTCGAAATAGCGCTTTCTCACGCTTATGACTCTACTGAGAAAAAAGCCGCTGAGTCTTTTTGCCAACTTGACTTTAGTGGCACTAATCTTAAAATCAGTGCGCGTGGAGCTTTCACTGCGTACGAAGAATCTCTAAGCATTATCAAATGCGATGACGCGGCCAAATTCTCTATCAAAACTTCCGTAATCCTGGAATTCGTAAGGCACATCAATTCAGAAGAATTGATGGTCTCATATGACCAAACTAAAAATAATTTTCTAGTTTCCAGCGGAGATAAAAAATCAAAACTAGCTATTCAAACATCGGATGCGAAATTTGAAGACATTGTAGATTCCGGAGATAATATTTACAAAATATTAAACCCAAGCGAGTTGATTAACAAACTAAGCTTTGCATCAAGATTTTGTTCAAATAATTTTCAGGACCACCCACTAACCGGCATATACTGTTCGTTCGAAAAAAAAAGTTTAAGTCTGAAATCAACAAATGGGTCAACATTTTATAGTAGTGAAGTGGAAATAAATGGCGAGAATCCATGTGATTTCTATTTACATAGAAAAACTTTTTCTATTCTCAAAAATATTTTTGACAAAGATCCAATTCAACAAATTTCTATCAACAAAAACTCAATAGTGATTAAATCCGCGAACAACTGCTTGCAAATTTTTATTGAAAAAACCATTGATAAATTCCCGAATCAAATTGATGAATGGATCGAAAAAGATTCAACGGCAGATATAAAGGTGGCGACTTTTGAGATGATTAAGTCTTTGAAATTTTTCAATGGAGTATTTGGTGATGCGTCGGTTCAGCTCAGCACGGAGAGCAACAACTTAATATTATCGTGCAAAGGGCGAGAAAGCGAAGATAAAAAAGAAAGCGTTCTTGCGGCGAAGGAGTCTATTGTTGCAGAGCATATTAATGGAACAACCAAATCAGCCTATAATTCTAGATATTTTTTGGACTGCTTAGAGTCAATGCAATCGACCTGGGTTGAACTTAATTTTATTAACATGCAAAACTCTTTTGATTTGTGCAAAATGACAGCCAATGGAACGTTAATTTTACTATGCCCAGCTATTTTTTAGAAGGTGAATCATTCTTCATATTATCGAAGCTGGACTCGATAATAGAAAATAAAAAGGCAGAAATTAATCCAGAAAAAATAACTAATACGTTTTCTTTGTTCGGGACAATTGATTATTATGTTTTTTTTGATCCCAGTAAAGAAACGATAGAAAGCATAAATTTCGACAATTTTATTGTCTGTTTCATGGACAAGAACGTTGATTTGAGGCTGGATTATATCAAAAGAATAAAAAACAAAAGTGAGTATCATTGCTTCGATCCAATACCTACTACAGATTTTATATCTCTGAAGAATTTATTCCACGAAATACAAACATCTAATTTTTTGCCAACAAAAAAAGTGAGTCTTAAATACAAAGGTTCAAAACAAAACTATGAATGGTACGATATCGGCCTCATTTCAGACATATTAAATCTAGAAGATCAAAATATATTTGAACAGATCGGAGAATCATTTTTTGATATTTGGAAATTTTCGAACATGCTTTGGTCTGGGAACCCAAAATGCCTAGAGCAGCTAAGCTACATAAATGATAAAAACTTTGAAGATTACTTCAACAGAATCAGAGAAACATCAAAGTACTATCTAGAGATTGTTCAGACAAAAGCGACGTCGTTCAGTGAACATAAAAAATATATGCCAAATACGGCATTAGAAAATGAATACAGGTTTGAAAAAACTAAAGAACAAATCAATGCCATAAGTGCTAAAAACCAAATATATGCGATTAATTCATTTGAGACGTGTCTAAAGAATGTAAGACTCGGATCTAGCCCGAAGTTAGAGTTATTAAAGCTATTCTTCGAGTTAAAAAGATATGGATCAAAATGATTTTGTAAGCATTGACATTTTAGTAGACAAAGTAAAGGCGTCGGATAGCCAGGCGCTTTGGGAATTATTTGATTATTATATGCCAGTGATGAGGCATACTGTTGCGCAAGCTCACAAGAGCTACAGACTCGTTGAAAAAGAAGATTTGATGTCTGAATGCGTATTTATATTAAAATATTTATGCGAGAAATATGACAAAAACAAAAGCTACTTCTCTTATTATTTAAGCACAAGAATGTATCCGTATTTGATTTCAAAAATAAAATCTAAATACGTTGAAAAAATTGAAACAATTTCAATAAACAACGTTGATGAATCAGAGCTATCTGATAACTATTTTGGATTAGATTTTGGCGAAAGCGACGACATTGATATTAATGATGCTATCGATAAATTACCTAACAACCATAAAGTGGCAATAGATTTGTTTTACTTTCAAGGATTCAATCAGTTAGAATGTGCTGCAATCCTCAAAATCAGCCAGCCTGCTTTTAGCAAGAGAATTAAGAAATCTCTTGAGTTGCTTAAAAATTTATTGCCAAAAGGTTATAATTAACGAGCCAGGAAATTAATATTCATATTGGGTATTTATGAATTTACTAGATTTCGAAGTTTTCTCAAATTACAACACCTCATATAGGACAAACGACAAGATTCAGTTCAGGATTATAACCTCTAAGGCGAAAGCTATGGCTGATAAGAAAGTTTATTCTTCTGATGAAATAGAAGAACTCCTAATTTCAGACGGCCACAAAGAGTCATTAGTTAAGGAAGCTATAGGATTTGTTCTGGGTAGCAAGACCGAATCGGCTACGTCAACTCCTAAGGTTGCAAAAACATCTAAAATGCCGCAAAGATATGCTGATATTGCTCAAAATTTTGAAGAAGTTTTGATGAGCAAAGGCCCAAATTTCTTTGTCAAGTCTTTGACTGAAGGTGAATCACCATTGGTCAAGATTTCTAAGAAAGAAACCGAAACTTTTAGAAGAATCGCAGATTTAGCATACGAAAACCCTGTGCATTTCTCTACGCTTCACGCGTACATTAAACCCTCAATCGCTTCAGAACTAGCAGAAAATGTTTGTCGAGCTAGAAAAATCAAAAGCAACTGCGGATTTAAAAAAATTAACAGCAATTCTTATCAGATTTCTCACAAAGGAAAAACTGTGGTGGCTTCTTCCACTCCAGTGAATTCAACTAGCGAAAAATTTAGCAAGTCAAGCTACGGAATTTTTGGATTTCCTGATGAATATGTAATTTTAGCGCACGAAGAAAGTGACCCGTTGCGTCAAATCAAAAAAGATTTGAGTTGATTGCTTAAGTTGAGCAGCGCCTATAATCCGGCGCTGCTTGTACAATCCTATTATGGCTGACAACGAAATAATCATCGACAATATAATATTAGATAATTCTACTTCTATAGAGAAAAGTGTCAAAGGCGATGATATTGTTCTTTTTAGCACGCTAAAGGCAGACGCAAAACCGAATAAGCCATATAAACTCAACACTTCTGGTATAGAATATACACAGCAATTTTCTGCAAAATGCGCAATTTGCAATTCCCCGCATAGAAATTTGCTGGAGCACGTTTATATAGATAGTGGCAAAAAAGTAAACGCCGTTCTTAAATTTTTCGAAGAGCACTATAATGCTAAATTAAACTGGCCTCAAGTTGCGCTACATTTAAAAAAGCACTGCGACCTCAATAATATCACGACGCGCGGGCTGCAATACTACGAAGGCAGAGAAGAAGAAATCGCCAAATGGAAGTATAGAGAATATGATTTAGCACTCACAATAGTCATAACGGAAATAGATGAAATTCGATCACTTAATCTTAAAACGCCAGAAGAAATTGGAAAACGAACAGACAGATTGGATAGGCTCGCGAAGCGACTCATTGAAATAAAACAATTGCGCGATGATAATTCACTCAACTTACCAAACGTTTTTGCAGTATTATATGAATTGCATGATATGATGGTAGACGATGAAGACAAAAGAATAATAAGACAAAGAACTAGAGAGCTTAAGGAGGCAATCGAGTGACAAATAAAAATGTTCAGCAGCGTCAGATGGCTGAATATTTAGAAAAGGCTTCCCGCGACGCAGCAAAAATAGACCAAATGTGGGCTGGTTTAGATAATGTTGAAGTCGTAGAAAAAGAATATCAGAGTCGGTATGAAGTTCCTTGTCCAGATCCGATTGACCAAAGTAAATATAATCCAAACGGGTATGTTGATATCTTTACGTTTATCACTCACCCTCACTTTCTTAACCTAAACCCTTATCCATGGCAAACATTGGCGCTCAAATTATTTTACCGTGGCACAGAGGGCAACACTCGAACGGAGCTTAATTGTGCCGATAAAACCGAGGAAAAAGATTGTGGAAAATGTGTTTGGAAATACGTTTTAGATAACGAGTCAGAATGCGCCGAAAAAGCTATAGAAGGTGAGTCATATAACAGCCTCCTAAGCCCTTTAAATTCTCGGTGTCTTGCCTGTAAAAGATGCCCACTTAATGTCAGAGAAACAAGAATTAACCACGAGATAGAAAAAGCGTCTAGTGAAGCAGCAGAGCGAAATTTAAGAAATATATTAGACGACGACCACGAAGATTTATTTCAATCAGAGATGGACTTGATTGAAGGGGTCCCTGACGAATTTGTTCGCCAGCAAATTAAAAATAAACTTAAAAATAGATTTCAAGAACTTGTTTTAATAATGGGCAGAAGAGGCGGCAAGTCTTTTATGACCGTGACTATAGCTTTATACGAAACTTATAAGCTTTTAAAAATGGGGCATTGCCAAAAAAAGCTAAACCTTCCGGATTTTCAAGAAATACATATTTTGAACGTCGCCAAGAATGAAGGCATGGCCAAAGATTCTATCTTTACGCCGATGAAAAACTATGCGGTTTCTTCGCCATTTTTCCAAAAATATATCGGCGTTGATAACGCGCTAGAAATGAAGTTTCTGACCGAGAAAGACCTTGAAGAAAATGAAAGACGAAAGAAAAAAGGCTTGACAGCATTAGACGGAACCATCATTCTCAAGTGCGGTAGTAGTAGCGCGCAGGGCCTCGTTGGAAAAACTTGTTGGTGCATTATCATAGATGAGCTTGCGGCTCTAGCCGGAGACAATCCTGATTCCGGACAAGACAAGCAACTTTACGCAGAACTTAAACCATCTCTTACGACTTTTGGGGAAAATGGTAAAATAATATGCTTGTCTAACCCTAAGGGTCCTTTTGGCCAGCTTTTCTTTCTCTACAACACTAGACTGGATGATCCAACAACTCTAATTTTAAAGCTGCCAACATGGCTTATCAACGCTAACGTCAGCAAAGAATGGCTTGAAAGTGAGCGAAAAAAAGATCCTATAGAATTCAATATGCAATACGGTGCTGAATTTGGAACAAACTCAGCCGACCCTTTCTTCACCCCAGAAGATGTAGAAGCCGCTTTTACAAATTCATCTCGAACTTCCAGGGCGGAAGCAAGGGAAGGAACACACGATTACTATTGCCACGTTGACCCAGCAAACAGATCGGATTATTATGCTATTTCAGTTTGCCATGCAGAAAAAACTGGAGATGCAGATGCATTTGGGAAAGAAATCAAAAAATACATAGTCGATCATATTCAGTTTTGGTCGCCATCTCAAATGAAACAACCTGTTCCAGTTGCAGAAGTTGAAGAGTATCTGATAAATTTACACATGAGATTTAAATTTAAGCAAATAAGCTTTGATCAATGGCATTCTCAAGAAACTATTGAAAAGCTTCAGGCCGCAGGGTTACCAGCGGTGTTGAAAGTTTTCAATAAAGAATACAAAGACAAAATTTATATTCATTTGTTGGAGTGCCTAAGAAACAAAAGAATTGAATTCTATAAGCTTTCTTCAGGAAGAACTAGAAACAAACGCGGAGAAATGGTCGAAATTTTTGAAATACCGGAAGCAAAAGATCAATTTACGTTCTTACAGAAAAAATGGAAAAATGGCAGACAAGTTATTGAAGCTCTAACTGGATATAAAGACGATATATGCGACTCTGTGGCCGCTTGTGTTTTTGAGTGTTCTACGGAGCAAAGCGTGGTAAAGAAATTGCCTAAGTCTCGACTTACATATACGGGATCCGCCTTTAGGTAAACAAAAGATTAGTCTAGAAATTACAAACAATGGATAAGAGAATTGCGAATTTTGGTGGGGTAGGCGGGCAACCTGGCTCGTTCGCACCAGGCGGTTCGCCACTTTTCCGTGGTGGCCCTTCTGGCCCCAGTTATGGCATCAACAATTTCTCGGGAGACGTATCACTCGATTCTTTAATGTCAAGGTCTAATAACCCAGATATTCTTGGGTTTGAAAGACCTCTTGAAAATTTATTAGAAACATTTCATAATGACGTTGAAGAAGACTCAATTCCATATCTTTTAGATTTTGATGAAAGGTTGCAATTAAAAAGAAAAAACAAAATCCGGGCAAAAGAAGCATATCTGAAATCTTTAAGGGAACCAAAGCCTGTTTCAAGCTTTAAAAAAACTCCAGAATTGGAAAGCAGAATAAAAACCGTTGAAGATTTACTAGAGGATATGCGAAGAAACCAAAAAATTGATTTTAACAAAAACGCTTCTATGAATCTCCCGATGTCCTTTGGTGACTTGGGCATGAACACAAAACTGAAGCCAAAACACATAAACGGGCCAGACAGCTATTACCGAACCCAACAGTCGTACCCAACACTGGATAATACACTTCGCCCAATTGAAGAGCAAACTGATAATTCAAACTCACTAGATTTGAAAAGTAACCAATTCACTGAACCATTCACTGGAATGCTTCCGCAATATAATTCAGCAGACGGTGTGGATGGATATATCGACGCAATTAATAATCCCACATTTCCAGATAAACATAATATGGAAGACAGCACATTGCTGATGAACACCCCAGATCCCGGAGAAAGCAATAGCTATTCGGTAAGCGGAACGCTCATAGACGAGCCCTCGCCAATTACACCGGCTTCTACCAATAATAATCAAACACTGGAAGAGAAATTAGGAAAACTTAAGAAAAATAACCCCGACATAAGAAGGCTGTTCATGCCTGGTGGATTAGATTGGGACAAAAAAACCAGAGGTAACTGGGAGAATAACAGAACCGAAACTCCATATCAGGATGATACTTTAGGTACCGTAGAAAACACAACCGCAACTGGTGAGTTCACCAGTAATAATCCGTACAATTCGGTGCTTGGACGATAATATGAAAGAAATACTTAAAACTATTGATCTTCTCGACGAAAATGGGTTTTATAGATTGTCCGATAAAGTGCAAGCGAATTTAATCAAGATGGCTGCGTTTCCATACGACCTTTCTAACATTGATACACTTCCATTTTCTGCAAGATTTGTTAAATGGCGAGATAACCAAGAAGATTATGCTCAATATGATGAAGTCTTTTGGCAAGAGCTTAAAAATAGAATTCCAGATTATCAACCTTTGCCAGTTGATTCTGATGAAAAAAACAATTTAGAAGGTGAAATGCACGGAGACGACCCGGTATCAGGGCCAGCATACGTAGACCCAGGCAATCTGGCATCTAGTCCTTCAATGAACGGCAATTTAGATTATTTCACTTGGGATGTGGCTCACGATGAAAACTTAGGCCCAGACGCCTGGAAAAATCTTTTGCCAAGAAGGTAGAGTATTCATAAAAATAGAAAAAAAAACTATGCCACAGCCAATAGTTCCCATCCACCAGCAGGAAAACATGCCAATTACATTTGGGGAATCTATGCAGCCGGAATTTCAATTTTCTGAGCTTCAACAAATTCTATTACAAGCGACAAATCGACCTCAGAAAACTAAGTATTCGCAGAATTCACTAGAAGCTCTGCAAGAGATTGACAGAAGCACTGATCTGGTAAGCACTATAATCACTGATTCAAACGAAAGATACTGCTCAATACCAGCACACCTTAATGATGAAACAGTTTTGGGGCTAAAAGCTGAAGGATTGATTGCTGGCTATGGCAAATCAGTAAAAATTACAGATCGTGGTCGAACTGCGCTAAGAGATTCTTATTTAAAAAGCCCGAATTATTTGAAAGAAAACAAGAAAAGCGACAAATTCGACTACAGATCTTTTGCTAAAATTTCTTTTGCAAAAGATAGTAATAGAAAATATGCGCAGGCTGGAGATGTACAAAATCCTAGGAAAAAAATAAAACAAGAAGCAATTGGTAGCGAACTTAGCGCCGTTGAACAAAAAATACAGGAAATATGCGCCACAGATTGTGATCCTGATAAAATCAGGATCACGGTAGAAGCTGCGCTGCCACAAATAACAGAACTAGCTCTTAAAAAATTAGAGCCTCTTCCAAATGAAGTTATAGACGAAAAAAACATAAGGAATAGAGCACTTCAAATTTTAGGAAAATACATAAGTAGTGGAAAGTTTGTGAACTATTTAGTTTCTGAACATATTCCAAAGTATTGTGGCGAAAATGCCAACAAGTTCTCTCTCCTAGGCACTATAATGGGCGCAGTAAATCAGGCTATCTATTTCGCCAAAAGGCATATAAACCGTGAACTTGCAAGAAAGCCCAAGCAAAAAGAGTATGATGAAAATACCGCAGGCGGTGCTCAGCTACCAGATTCTTCCGACTACGATGGTGAGGAATGCATTGCTGCGATTCAAGCATCTTTTAATGCCGCGAAAAGCAATCCAGATATGTTCTTATTGGATTATTATTTAGAAGGAGGATTTCTCGCTAAATTCAAAACCCTTGAAAATAAATACCGCTCAGCACGAGATGAGTCAGAGGAAGCTCAGGCAGAAGACGAATTGCGGGATCTTTTCGACCATATTATGGCTTTTATATATAAGCATTTCAACAGCGTAAAACAAGGCCAAAACCCAAACTCGGTGTCTCATCAAGAATTACAAGATATGGTCAGTGCTGCATCAGACAGGCTTGATTTAGAGGACCTATCCGAAAGAATCCTAAAGCAAGAATTTCATAAATTACCTTTGAGACTAAAGCGGCTTGCTGAAGAACACCCAGAATTTATTAAGATAGTAATTCAAAATTTAATTAAAACTAGGTTAATTTTTAATACAAAAAATGAACTAGGTGTGAATTTAGCCACTGCTGGTGGCGTTGCAGGTGGCGACAAGTCTAATGATCGCAATAAGGGCAGAGGCCCCGCTTCTGAAACAGAAATTCTTTTCCACTTATTACGCAGGCACATCAACAATCTAGAAACAGACGATGAACAAAAAGAGGACTTTCTTAGAAAAGCTGTTGAAATGGTTGACGGCACCTATTCTGTACCAACAGAAGAAAATCCGGTTTCAAAACCAATTATTCCTGGAGGAAGAGAAAACGCAGGAGCGCTTAAGAAAGGACTTTATCAGTACACAGTTCCATTGACTTACGCTGGCCTTCTTGACAGATATAGAGAAAAACTAGGACCTAGGTTCGACGCTCTTTCACCAGAAGATCAAGAAGCGGTGATAAAGAAAATGTATAGCGCAGCACATAATCAAAACCGCGCTCATTTGCCACATGTTACACAAAATGGCCCGTATACTTTCACCAGTCGCGGCCACAGTGAACTTGGTGATGACGCCGAGTCAATAATTAAAGAAAATTTAAGAAAAAGACTAATGGCTGCTCACGGAATCCACAGCAAGTCGTCTTCGCCTGGAACATTCATGGTTGACCCTAGTGAGCCAGAAGAACCTGTAATTGCAAGCGTTGAATCGTTGATCAAAAAATATGCATTTAAATGTTAAGATACTGTGCAACACGCCGGAAAAATTAGCAAAGGGTTTAATGTTCAGTTCGCCGCTTGACATTAATAGTTGTGCTTTTTTTGTTTTCCAATATCTTGGCAGTCATTCTTTCTGGAATAAAAACGTGGATTTTCCTATAAGTTTGTTTTTTTTAGATGAAAATTTTAAAATACAAGAAATTGGCGAACTGAAAGAACAACAAGAAACTCCATATCGCCCAAAATTTCCTTTAATAAAATATGTAGTAGAAGGACATGTTGACTTACCAAAAGAACTAAATATTAAGATAGGAGATTTCTTTCTTCCAGAAAATAATAAATTAAAAATATTAAAAAGGTAAGCAAAAAGCAATTAAGAAATAAAAACTATTGGAGTAATTATGGCAGATAGAGTTTTCCCAAACAGTGTTAACGTAGATATGGGTTCCAAGCTGGAATTCAATGGTATTGACTGGAGTGCAGTTCAAGCTTCGATTACTAATAATCGCTTTGCAGACGACAAAACTGACCAGGTTGTGGCGTTGCTAGCTGATGCTGGATATGATTTGAATCCAGGTCAAGTTGACGAATTGGATAGAGTTATTCAAACTGCCACCAATGGAGGCCAAGAAGGCGATCTAGGCGGCGATAGCGACATGAGCGACATGAGCGACATGAGCGACATGAGTGACATGAGTGATGTTGATGGTATGGGCGGTCTTGGAGGCGTGGACCCAGACATGGACAAATTTGGTGACATGGACGACATGGACCTCGACGACGAAGACAATGACGAATTCGGCGGCGCATCTGCCATGGGCGGACAATTTCAAAGAGAATCTACTACAAAAAACATGAAAAGAATTGCATTTACAAGCCAAGAACAAATTAGCGCAGATGCCATTGAGACAGCACTTGCGAAAGGTGACACAAAGCTAGTCAACACTATCCTAGCCGCTCGAAAAGAAAATAGAAACAGAATAGCTGCGGCTATCAAGGAAAAAGCAAATTCCGAAATGAACAAATCTGCATCAAAATCTGATTCAAAAAACAAGCGATCAGCTTCAGAATCAAAAAATCAAGCCGAGGTCACAACTGAATTTGTTTCTCCTGCAAAATTTACACGTGCTCAGCGAGATTCTTTCAAAAGAATTGCAATCGCTTCAGGAATGCCGAAAGAATATGTAGAGGCAATGTGTGGTGTTACACCATTAAACCCGCAATTAGAGTCCTTGAACGACTCAATTAAAAAGGTTTATTCAATGGACCTCGCACAAAATGTGAAGCAGGCAACAATAAAGACTTTGATTAAGGAAGCAAAACTTTCGCCAGATTCCAAGAGTGAATTTATTAGATATTGGAACGAAGTTCTAGGATATCAGGATAAATCTTTTTGGCCGGATGTCGCCGCTGATTACACCGCTGGTAAAAAAACAGCTCAATCCAAAACAAATACAAAAAAGTAAAATTGAATAAAAGGAGTAAACAACAATGAGTATTTTTAGAAAAGCATCAGAGTCAGAGTCAGTAAGGCCGTTGCCTGCTGTCGTAGCAGACGCTTTTTTTGACAGAGATTATTCAGATGCAGAGGATGAGTTTGCAGAATCTATCAGAGAAGCTTCTGTAAACCGGCATATCTATGAAAAAAGACTGAAAGAATTCAACACCTCATCCAAAAATACACATGAGTTTGAAGAGCCCAAGCCAGCTATATATAATAACAACAGATATTCTGATGTTCCTGGCGGTATCCGAAGAGCTGGATTTGGCCAGAGATTTGATGACGAAAAGTCTGAGCTTTTTCCTTCTGAAAAAATAAGAAATCCAAAATTTGACAACAACAAATATGCTGAGTCCATGATGAGCAATGGGCTTTCAATTTGGGATGCTGAATTTGATGAACTACAAAAGGCATTTGAACAATCTCAAAAGACAAGAGATTCTATTGTAGAAAGAAGAACTGCAGCTGAGAAAAAAGCTTCAGCACACAAGGCTTGGGAGTCTTCTCAAATAGGAAAAATCAGACAAGCCAAAGTGTTGCCCTACAGAGGGCTTGGTTTAACAAGGCTAGCAAACGAACAACCAATCGGTCACGGTGATTTTGGATCTGTGAATGATTTTTACGCTGAAGCTCATGATTCTATAAGAGAAATGTCACGAGAAGCGGCCAAAGACAGAAAATCTAAAATCTCAAGAAAAGGTGTAGACCCTCAGGAAGCTAGATCACAATGGGAAAACAAAGAAGCTATTGCCGCTAGAACAATGAAATCTCTGGATCAATCTTCTTTGTTAGCAAGATTTGCAGAGGGAATTTCATTGGATGAATAAATTTTCTCAATCTGGTGTTCCAGTCAAAGAAATGATCGATATATTGCAAAAATGTCGATCATTGCCTGATGATCAAAAAAAGAGACATCTCGAAAATCTCGGAAGCAGGGTGAGTTCACCAGAGATCAGCATGAAAATGAATGAAATCATCAATTCTACTGACACCCCAAATTCACTTTCGAACGGCGCTCAAATTAAAAATCCACAATTTGACGACCCAAATATTCAATCGAGTGGTAATTTTAGCATGAACACCAACGAACTAATCCAGGATCTCATTGACGAATTGAGAAGCGGTGAGCGAATCAGCGAAGTGTCTTTTAATTTTGAAAAATATTCGCAAAGCAAAGCTCCTCCTGCTAATAAAGACGATAAGAAAAAATCGCGCGGAAATCCTTTCAGAGTATTGATGGGTAAAGTAGGAAAAATGCTTGATCACGGCCTAGAGCGCAGAGATATTGTGAGATTCTTAGTAAAAGAAAAAATATGGAACGAAGAAACAATTGAAAAGTCAATCAAAATCGTTAAAGAATACAATAAGAAAAAGCACTTAAAATCTAAGGGCAACAAAAAAGAAGCACAAACTTTACTGCAGGATGCCCCTGAATGGCCGCGTGTTGATGCAAAAGACTACAGCCAAAAATCAACACCAGAATTAATCACTTCGATTCTTTGGCTAAACTCTCTTATGAAAGTTACACCACAAAGAGCAGACGTTAAAGAGGTTGAAGACCGATCTGGGGTTAAAACAATGATTAGAAACATTCGTTCTGAATTAACAAAAAGAGGAATGGATGAAGCGGATTTAAATGCGCTTTTAAAATAAGATTATGAAAAAACTTACTGGAACAGATGTTATAACAATTGTGAAAGCTTCAAAAAATTTAAGTGTTTTAGAAGAAGCTAAAACTTTATCGCCTACCGATTTCAACCAAGATGATATAATCGTAAAAGCGTTTTATTCTTCTTTCCCAGAAGGATTTAAATCAGAGAAATACGCTTCAGCTGATCCAGATGTATTAGCCAAAAAATTTGCATCAATTAAATCCGAAGTTGTGAACTACGGCTTAAGAAAGGCATTTAATCTTATTCAGGGCGCACGCTCAGCTAATAACGAAGCTGTTAAGCTTGAAAACGTAACTATGGAAATGAAAACGGAAAGCAGCTTTGATTGCCAAGTTAAAGCTGCTAACCTGATTAATTTCTTGGCTAAATATGCAGACGGAATTGAAAGAAAGAAAGCTTTATCTGAGGCATACACTCATGTTATGCAAAATAAACTTGAAAATGCTTCAGATACTATAAGAAATGTTTTTTCCGGCACTAAAAATAACACTAGAACAGCATTTGTAACCGTCAAAAATCAAGAAGGTGAAGCATATCAATTATGCCCAAAAGGGATTTATATTTGGGGTAGCCCAAGACCGATGGCTCTTTCTAACTGCCGAGAGCACTGTATAGATGCTAAGCTACATCGTGATGGAAATGTCTCATGTAACTACCTAAAATGGCTTAATGACACAATGGTTACTCAAGGTCAAGCTTTAAATGCTGGTGAGCGAATGGCATATAACGATGGCAAATCTGAGATCGAATATATGCAATTGCAGGATGGAGAAAGAACCAAGTTCCCAATGTCGGATCAGGATTCACAGGATTCTAGGATTAAGCGAGAAAATAGTGCAAACACAAAAGAATCTTGGGAGGCACAATTAGAGGCTAAGCGCAAAAAAACGGATGTCAAAAAAGAGGCTCCTGTTAAAAAAACTAATATCATGACTGATTCTGCAATTGAGGTGCTTCTAAATGACGCGAGAGAAGCTTTCGACGATAATGATTTAGATACGCTAGAAGAAGAAATCAGGAAGTCTGTAGGCGAATAATATCATGTCATGGTACAAATTGGCCAAAGATTATATTAAGTTTATAGAAAAAGCAAATCCAAGCATTCACGATCATTTTCCAGAAGAGCCAGAAGAAGAAGAAACAATTGAAGAGCAATTGAGTGAACAGCTAGCAAATAAGCCATTTAGTTTTCCAGTCACACAAATGCTTAATTCCGTACCAGATACTATGAAAGCTGGGGGTCAAGGTGCATTATATAACTCTAAAGCACACCTTAACAACAATATGCCTGAGGGTGGAGATAATTTCATTAAACCAACGGCTTGGAATTAATTATTGCAAAAGTTGTAAAACAGAATAAGGAGTAAATTTTGGAAAAATCAAATAACATCCCTTCTCTTGCATCAGTTATGACTAGCGCTGCGAGAGAAGTTGTAAATAAGACAAATAATAAAAATAGCGGCGGTGGACATAGAAATTATGCTCAAATACGAACAGCACAAATGGGCCGTGCAGTTTCAATAAATGCAACAAGAGCAGCACAGATGTACGGCGGCGGTAGCATAAATAATACCCAAACTCAGCCAAACTTTTATTCTCCGTTTCTTACTCCATCCTCGTTCCAGGTCCCCAACACAAGAAAAGAAGTTTATCTTTGGGCAAACTGGTGGCGCACAAATGATCCAAAAGTTGCTGCGGGTATAAACTTCTATCGAAATTTTCCATTTAACGGATGGAAACTAGAATGTAAGTCCGCAGTGGTCAAGGATTATTTTGAAAAACTAATTCAAAAGCTTAATTTCCAAAAATGGTTGCCAGAAATTTCAAACTCTTATCACACATATGGTGATGCATTTGTGTTTGCTTCTATCGACTGTCCGATCTGCAAAGGATCAATGGTTGATCCAAAGACAGGCGAAGAATGCGGCCACAAAGGCGCTACATGGAAGTCAATATCACTATTAAATCCGGATTCTGTCGAGGTCAGCGCTGGCTTTATGGACGCTGAGCCAATGTATTCTTACTTACCGTCTCCACAACAAATTAAAGTGGTAATGGATCGACAGCCAAGAAAATTATTTGACGCAATACCTGATGATGTGAAGGTCTTGATTGCGAAACAAACTCCGATACCATTAAATCCTGCGTGCATTCATCACTTCAAACACGCTGCTGACGCCTGGGCAGATTACGGAACATCGATAGTTAGACCATTGTTTGTCACGCTGGCCTACAAGGATAAGCTTCGTCAGGCACAATGGTTAATTGCTGAGCGATTGATTATCCCTATTAAAATTGTTACAGTTGGTGATGAAAATCGACCAGCGTCGCAAGAGGATTTAGATTCTGTTCAAGATCAATTATCAGCTGTTGCCAATGATCCCAATCTTACCCTTGTTACGCCTCATGCATTTAAGCTAGAGTTTGTAGGCGCTAGTAGTCAGATTTTGCAAACATCAAATGAGCATGAATTGCTAGACCAAGAAGCTCTCGATGGTTTAATGCTTAATAAGTCATTGCTGAATGGAGAAGGCCCTAACTATGGCAACGCTCAGGTCGGACTTATGTCCATGAACGAGAGATTGGAAACTTGGCGGCGAGAAGTGGCCCAATGGATTGAAGAAAAGCTTTTCAAACAGGTTGCAGAATGGAACGAATTTTACACCACCGGTGAAGGTGGTCAAAAAGAGCTAATTTATCCAACGATTAAATTTGACAACTTAAAGCTCAAGGATAATACCGGTGTACTACAAACAATGGTCACTGCTCAACAAAATGGCGCTATCTCGGCACAAACATTAGTTGAAGCTATGGACCTAGATTGGGACCAAGAAGTAGAAAGGCTTCGGTTCGAGCAGGGCATGAATTTTGTCAATTCAACAGATATCATGGACACTGATATGAACATTGGATTCGGCGGAGTCAGTGGTCAGGGCTTCGGCGGCGGCGCGGTAAATCAGCCCCTCACAGGCGGACCAGACATAGGTGGAATGCCGGGTGCGCCGATGCCCGATGCAGGTGCTCCTGACGCTGGCGGTGCTATGCCACCAGCGGCCCCTGCACCAACTGCTAAAAACCTATATAAACAATATAGATTTGCCGCAGAGATTATGAATGAAATTTATTTTAACAGAAATACTGCAGCAAAAATGGACACGAGAGAGTTCCTGAATGATATTGACAGAGAGTTAAATGAGCGATTTGCTGTGAATGGTCGCGGCTGGTGCGGCGAAATTCCAGAAACTTTAGGTGAAGCAACCCCGTGGGAATATACGCCCACTGGAGAGCCGTTGGGTTATTTGGCCGAGAAAGAAGTCAGAACATCTGCGGTTCAACGAAAAAATATAATGCATGGCTATACTGGCCTTGAAAAGAAACTCTATAAACTAGTTATGTCCATGAATGTGCCGTTGGCTTTCTACGCTCAATACGAAGCAGGACCGTCTAAGAACTACACCCTTGATGGCGCTTTTCCTGCTATAAAATTAGCCGTAGAAGCCGATGGTGAAATCTGGCACAATAATCCAAATAAAATTGCCCAAGATAAGCAAAGAGACATGAGCCTTGCGCAACAAGGGTGGACAATATTGAGGTTCACGGACAAAGAGATTGAAAAACAGCCGCAAGAGGTTGCAATGGTTATCAAACAAGCTCTTCAAAAGCTGCTTGGTGCTCATACCGGCGGCGGAGTAGTCTGAAATCCACTTCTTTCCTGCAATTTATTTAATTTAGGCAAGGAGTGGATGCCAACGTTAAAGAAATTGTAAATACATGGTCAAAAGAGGCATAAGCGGAGGAATGTTATCAGTTGTTTCTTTGCTAAAAAACACAGATAGAACAGCTTTGATGGAAAATGCTTTAATCAAAACTTCTTCATCCATTAAACAAGCCGCTAAAGTAGGACTTCAATCTCTCTATGCCAATGCAGATGAAGTTTTAGAAAGATACAAAGATTTTGATATCATAAAAGAAATGAAAGCCCGAAAGGGAGCAAATCTTCTTTGGGTTAGAGCCCGCGCTATAGACGCAAACATAGTCAATACCAACGGTGACTATTTTAGCGAAGAAGAATTAACAAAAGAGATGGATTACCAGGGCAAAAAAATGCCCGCGTATAAAACTTTCGAAGGTGTGCCCATTTACACCAATCACAAAAATGACAACATTGAAGAAGCAAAAGGCATGGTTGTCTACGCTGAATGGGATGATGAAGAGAAATGTGTCTATTGTGTATTTTTCATAGATGAAGACGCTTACCCAGAGATCGCCAGAGGAGTAAGACAAGCATACATCAGGGACGTTTCAATGGGATGTTTTGATGGAAACACAAAAATCCCAACATCTAATGGTTTTAAGAAAATAATTGATGTAAATGAAAAAGATCAGTTATTTGACACAAATGGCAATTTAGTAGATATTGTTAATTCACAAGAATATGATCATTTTGAAAAAATACATCTTGTGACTTTGGAGGGTGGACACCAAATTAAATGTACTGATTATCATCCATTTCTAACTTTTACTAAAGAACAATGGAATGAAAGAAAATCACTTAAAAGACCAAAAGACACAAATGGTAAAAAATTATCAAAATGGGTAGAAAATGAAATATCTCCAGATTACATTAGGCTAGAAAATTTAAAACCAGGCGATGTGTTTCTCTCACCAATTGGAGGCACTGTAATTGAAGATGAAGATTTCAATAAAAATCGAGCTAAATTAATAGGATATTTCTTGGCTGAAGGCAGCTATGATTCAAACTATCATCGAAACAGAATTCATTTAACTTTCAATATATCCGAAAAAGACACTTATGCACAAGAAGTTGTAGACTTAATTAGAGAAGAATTTAATTTAGAAGCAAAAATTCGTGTACCAAAAGCAGAAAATTATTGCAGAGTATCTATTACAAATGAAAACTTAAAAAATTGGTTTTTTGATAATTGCGGAAGATGGTCTTCTAAAAAGAAATTAAATGCAAAGTGGTTGATGGCACCATATGATATACAAAAATCTATTATTGGAGCTTGGATTGATGGCGATGGAACTTCAACTTTAGACAAAAGAAATGGCAATATTTATTTAAGAGTTACAACAACTTCAGTTGATCTTTTTGATCAAATGTCATTTATTTTATCGAGACTTGGTATTTTCCACTCTTGTTATTTCTCATACAAAAACAAAAGATTCAACTATATCGATCTGGAGTCGTTTGAAGATTTTCATCCTCAATGTATCATTCAAATTCCTTCTTACTCCACATGTGAGCTAGATGGCTATCTTCACAAGACTATTTGTTCGAGTGCACTCAACAAAAATAAACACACATACAAAAACTTTCTTGCAAGAAGAATAATTTCAATTGAAGAAATTCCTATAAAGCAACAAAAAGTTTACACTTTCCAGACACAATCTGGTAATTACCTTGCGCATAACTTTATATCTAAAAACTGTTCTGTCGATTTAGGAAAATGCTCTATCTGTGGCAATGAAGCCACCACAGAAAAAGATTATTGCTCACATCTTAAAAATTACAAGGGAAAAAACGATCCGGTTTCTGGCAAAAAAGCCTTTGAATATAATTTTGGTATTAAATTTATAGAATTATCTTGTGTTGGTGATGGTGCTTTTGAGTCCTGCGAAATTCTCGAACTTTACGATCAAGACGAATTACTACAAAAAGCTAAAGACACAATCAAAACAGCACAGTCGTTAAATTCTTCAATCACTCTCGCCGCATCTCTGAATGAAAATATTCAAGACAAAAGAGATGTAGAACAGGCGTTAAGGCAATTAAGAAATCTCAACTATAGTATCATCAAAATCGCCCAAACCGCAGGAACTCTGGTTGGTGGTCAACTTCTGGGAGGTGCCGGTTCACAAAATGCCACAGTTGTTAAAATATTGCAGGGTCTGGGCATAGACCCGAGCAGTAGTTTAAATATTCTTGACCTAGTTAATCTTGCGCTTAACTTTCTGGAAGTAGCGGTTTTAAATCTTTTCTCAAGAAAAGACAATATTGATCTTACTCACGTTGCCAAGCTAACAAAAGCTATGGGTGAACTTCAAAACACCTTGCAAGATATGATTGACGACGGCATCGAATCTGCTGGTTCAAAGAACACTCAGCCTATGATTCCACCTCAGAACGGCGGGCAAGCTCCTCAACAGCCGCCTGCAGCAGCACAACCTGCCGCTCCAGGCGCACAACCCGCACCTCCAGCAGTCAACGCAATGCTAGAGCAGCCAAGCGTTGGCACGATGGTGTCTCCTTTTGCACAGACACCATATGTAATGCCAATTGGCGGCGGCGTCAGTGCTGATTCAAAAAATCTTCGGTTTATTTGGGCCTCCAATGATGAGCCTGATGAAATTGAATTAAAAGAAACAAAATTAACAAAATTATCAAAACTTGTCATAGCACTTGATAACTTAAGGGAGGCATGTCAAGTGCCTAAAAAGAATAACAACGAGGTGGTTAATGATTTTCCTCAGAAAAACAAAACATCAGCTTCTAGTGGAGAAAACAACATTATGGATCAATTCAAAAAAATTGCTCAAGATTATAAAAAGCAAAATTCTGTAGCTCTGGCAATCGATATCAAGTTGGGCGACAACTCTGGTAATCGAGTTGTCCTTTCAACTGATAAAGGTATCAAGGGTTATCACCAAGGTCGTCTCACAAATTGGTCTCCAAATCTTACGGATGCCCAACTTGCACAAATGGAAAATGGTGACGGGTATCGAGTTGCTGGCGACTTGCTTGAAGATTTTTCCAAAGTGGTTAAAACCGCTGCTGCAGAAAATAAAATTGATGCGCTTGTGGTCATGAACGAAAGTCTTGAGCCAGAAAAAACAGAAGAATTTTGCGCAATTAATGTTGAAATTGAAAATGACCATGCACCTAAAAAAGAAGCTACATACGAAGAGAGTTTAAGTGGACACAGAAAGAAAGATGAGCTTCTTACCCCGTTTGACGAAAAGATTTCTGAGAAGAGAACAAAAGAACTCGTTAGAATTGTGACTGAACTCTCCAAAGACGCCAAAGCTGGATTAGGAAAAGAATCACTAGAAGATATGCTTCACCCAAATTTTGCAAAATCAGCGCTTCCTGGTAGAGAAATAATGAGTAATGTCATCAAGGGTATTGCTAAAACCTGTCAAAAAACAAGCTCAAAGCCAGAAGATGTAATTAATTTTCTCACTAAATTCTCCACTAATGAAATGGGAAGATTACTCAAGGTGGCAAGATTAGGTACCAAAGTTAGAGAATATGATATCGTCATGGGCAAATTTGCACAGGCCAATCCGCCTACTGGCGGAGACCCTGGAATAATTGGTGGTATGGGCAATCCAGACGCTCTACCGCCTGATATGGGAGAGGAAGCCATCAAAGATGTAGCCGACTCCTCAGACATAGAAACATCTGAAGGCGATATTATTGAGGCGCTTAAGGTTATAGCTGACAATTTTGAAACAGCGGCATCGAAGCTTAAAGGAATTATAGGAACAGAAGAAGATGGCCGTGCTGATGATATGAAAGATGCGCTTACCGAAGAAGATGCTGACAAAGATGCGCTTAAAGGCGCTGTCACTGGTTTAAGCCTAGCTGGAGAAGAATCCGGTGCTTCACCAGACGAACTTGTCAACAATGTTAATTCTATGCCAGCCGACGAGATGGCCTCAGGAATTTCATCTGCAAGAACACCTTTTGCTGCTTCAGAACGAGCAAAGCGAAAAGCCGTCAAAACTGCTTCGAAGGCTGATGTAAAATCTAACATTATTGGCTGGCTTGCAGACATGGCGGATCACCATGGTGTAAGTTCTGAAAAAATCACTTTAGCGGCAAAATTATTCTGTTCATACGGTGAACCTGCCAAAGTAGTGTTGGCCAAAGCGATCAGAAAATCTGATGTTCAAGTTGTTGATGAAACGACACATGCGACTACAATCACTTGTACGCTTGATGATATTGGAACTGATGTTAAGGACGCTGCATTTAATCAAAAATTCAGAGATTTCGCGGTTCAACTTCTCTCTACATCAGGATATGAAGTAGACCCGACAACATTCGCTCTTACTGAAATCATTGTAAGTGAAGACGGCACGGTGCAAGGAAAGGTTAGCACTAAAGCCACAAAATACTTTAGCCCAGATTCACCAAATGAATCTATGTCCGGATTGGATTATGTTGATGAAGACAGAATCGAGAAATCAGTGACACCAAGCGGACCAATTCCTGGAGAATTAATTGCAGAGCTTCCGATTTCACAAAGCGGCCCAAGCAAACCAAATGTAGGTGAGATTATCATGACAGCTTCTGCAAAGAGCGCGAAGCGTTTAGCTAGAATGAATAACATTATGCGGCTGGCACAATTTGGTATGCCTGGTGGAACTGCTGCGCCAGCGGCTGCCGCAGGTGCAGCACCAACTGACCCTACAGGCGGAATGGGCGCTGGAATGGCAGGTGGGCCAGCAGATTTGGGTCTTGGTTCGCTGACAGGAGGTGATGAATCAGCTCCTAGTGACTCTCCGATTAATGACTCTCCAGAGCCAGGCACCAAGTCGCCGTGGGGAACAATATGTCCTCAGTGCGGAAGCAAAGATGTAGATGTTGCAAACGGCGAAGGTACATGTAACTCATGTAACGCACAACTAAAATATAAGTTTATTGTAGAAGTGGCGGGCGGCGATGAGCAAAATCAGGAAGGCCCAGATGATGCTATGGCCGATCCTGCGGAAGCACCTATGGCACCGGTAGGCGGGCCTGCTGGCTCGGGAGAAGCTGGGCTTGACGCTGGATTCCCGCCCGCTGGAGCCGCTCCCGCACCTGCCGCGCCAGCAATGGCTTCTAACCGCAAGGTAATGACAAAAATTGCTTATCGCACATCAGCGGATGTTTATGTTGAAGCACTTTCAGAAAACTTTGATAAGTTATCAGCTCACAAACTCCCGGCTGGAATGATTTGCCCAGCCTGTAGTTCACGCACAGCATCTAGGCACGAGAATAAAACATATTGCTACGATTGCGGCACAATCTCTGTTACTGAAAAAATTAAGAGAGTCAAAGGTGAGCCCGGCGTGTTAGAAGCAAATATTTTTTGGATAAGTTAAAAAATAAAAGGAAAGTTATACAAATAATAGAAAGTAGAAATATCGATCTATTTTAAAGGAAAATAAATATGAAAGACGGTTATGGCGAACAATTAAGCAAGATAAGAAAGACAATGAAAATAAACGAAATTAAGTCTTCAGATAAATCAGAATTTGCGGCTTGCAAAAATGATCTAATGAAAAGATTGGCAATGGATGCAGCGGAAGCTGAGGAAATCACTGCCGCTATTCGAGATCTATTTCTTCCGCAGTTGATGAAATCAGAAGGAATTTCTAATGCAGAATTGCCAGCTGGCTTAATTGATGAAGTGACCGAAACAGACGATGACTTCGCAAATGAAAACCCTGAAGAAGAACATGAAGATCATGTTGAATTTAAGTCCGAAGACGAAGAAGATGATGAAGATGAAGAAATGGATTCTGATTCCGAAGATTCTGATTTTAATTTCGACGAAGATGAAGATGAAGATCATGAAATTGACTCCAACAATGACGATAGCGAAGTAGGTGATGAAGAAATCGCAACGATCCACATTTCAGTCCCCGCAAACAAAATCAGGCTTGTAGAGCAAGCCCTTGAGAAAGTTCTAGGTGATATGGATGCAGATTCTACGGATCAAGCAACTGTACACACGAAAGAAACACAAACAGGAGATACCATGGACAAAAAAGAAATTGAGGCAAGAAAAGCCCTAAGAAAAACAATTATCGCAGCTATGTCTGATGATGAGCACGTCTCCCGAAAAGATGGTTTCGAGCATGACAAAAGCGAACAATATCTTGAGGAAGGCTTCTACAAAACCAAAGGGGGAGAAAGCGACCCCGAATTCAGCACACTCGATTATGCTAAGAATAAAGTTCCAAACTTTACTACCATGATCGACAAATTGAAACCTGATTTGGGATTGCAAGAATCATTAGAGACCACGAAATTTGATGGAACTCCGGAAGACGTCGATGAATATACATTAGACTTTAATCCGTTTGAAATTCCGTCTCAAGGCAACAAAGAACTCTATAATGAGTTTGAAATACCCTCGCAGGGCAAGTTGCCAATGAAGAAAACGACACTGTCAGCGCAAAATTCCAAGCGAGAAGTATATTCCGAATTGGATGAAAGTCTACTAGCAGATGCTCTTCGATTGGCTGGTGTAGAGGATGAAGACCTCGCCAAGATTACGTATGCCGAGGCGAAGCAGCTTTATCAAGCAATTAAAACTGCCGAAGCAAAGGAAAAAACATCATATGCACCAAATGGTGTGATGGATTTTCCACAAAATACCAATATCACTGACCCAGACAAAAAGAAAGCGGCCACTAAAAGTGATCCCGATTGTGATGAAGAAGAGAAAGGCTCAAGAGAATTTTATTCTTCAAAACAAGACGCTAGAGACGCTTACGCTCAAGTAATCAGAAAACTCATGAATCCGAAACTTGCTGAGCAAGAAATGGATGAAGACGAGGAATCTGAAAAAGATAAGCGCAAGAGTGATACAAACATTAACACTGACAAGGTTCAAATCGAGGGCAAATCCGCCGACGAGATGGAAAAAGAGGCCAACATCTATAGAGCACGACTCAAGATGGCATATGCTTGCGCAAGCAAGCTCACAACTGCAGGTCTTCTTCCAGCAGACGAAATGGATTCTTACGCCGAGGGCTTCTTAAGTGATGGCCTTACGGTGCAAGCAATGGTTCGACAAACTAAACTTTTACTCAGTGCATCAGCTGCTAACGCAGAGAGGCTAGCCGCTTCTTCCGCGTCAAGCATCCGCACGGCCTCTACTGGAATTGCATTCAACCCAGCAGTTAGAGGAAGCGCTAGTGCAGATCTGAGCGGTGCTCAGGATATCCAAAATGCTCTTCGGAACATTGGATGGACGTCACCAAAAGTTTCTGGGGTGGAGGATTGATTACGAAAGTAATTGAATCTACAGGTAACTATCTAATCAAGGAGAAAATAAATTAAATGGCATTAAGAACTTTACAAGCTGTAGTTGCTACAAACTACTCAAAACTCAGCACAGACCCAATTCTTGCTGGCGACATCGTTGCTTTTAACTCTGGCAGCACTTATGCTGCTGGAACCAACCCTGGTCTCGTTGCTCGTTGTGTCCGTGGTGTTGCAACAGCAAACAGCACCAACACAGCCGCAACAGCGCCTGTCGGTGTTTGGCTGCGAGGTCAAATCCTCGGTGTTTCCGGAGACGACGCTCTAGGAACAAACCCAGCTGGCGAAACCCCAACCATGATCAACAATGACCCTGCGGGTTCAAACTTTGTCAATGGTTCCTCATTTCAATCATATGCCGCTGGCTTTTATGTTGGTGCGAAGCGAGCTATCAGTGATTTCAAAGACGAATCGGTAGACGTTGTCACCAACCTTACCGCTGGTGTTCCGGTGTACTCCTCAAGAGGCGTCACTGTTTACAGCACACCTTCAACTCAATTCGTTACTGACCGATTTGCTCTTCTTACAGCAGGAGCAACCACGGCTGTCGATACAGCTTCATGGACAGGTACAACTGGTGGATCATCACCGCAGCCAGGCGATCTTTTGACCGTTGGAGCCAATGGTTCTTCTTCAGTCAACTATTCCGCTTGCCCTTCAGCACCAACTTCCACAAGCGCTACTGCTACGACTAACAACGCAGGTCTGTTAATCTCAGCTGGTACTTTCGCCAACATTTCTACAATTGCGAACTATATTCCAGTTGTGGGCCGCGTTGACTTTTATGACTCAGGAGCTGGTCTTCTGTACTGGACACTTCTCTAATCTTTAAGGGGGAAAATAACTAAAATGGCACTAACTAAAAACATTAACGAAAACAGAGAGCAAATTGTTGCTATGGCACTAGAAACAGCTGAAGGCAAGACTGCCCTCGCGCAAGCTATGGTCGAACCAATCAAGAACTCTCTCATGTATCAAGCAATCGGACGAAAGCTCCTCCTTGTCGATGAACTTCCGCAGGGCGTACTTCCTCGATATGAAAGAGATGTAACCGCTAAATCTTTTGTCGTTGGCAAAAGAGGCGCTGTTCCTACCTCAGAAATCGAAGCTGAAGAGCTTCTTGTCCCGACTTTTGAAATTGCTGCTAACCCAGTGATCCGATATTCCGAAGTTAAGGCTCGCCGATTCTACATCGTAGACCGAGCACAAATTCGAGCTAAGGACTCTCTTCAGCGACAAGAAGACACTGAAGTTTTCAAGGTAATCAACGCTGGTACTCCTACTGATCAGACGATCAGCGTCTCCGGTACAGTGCAACTTGAGCAGGTCAACCTTGCTCTAACACTTATCGAAGAGCACGAACTCATCGGCGCGAAGATCGTTGTGCCTCCGGCACGATACAAGGACTTCCGTGGATGGGGGCCAGAGGTCTACGATCAAGCAACTCAGAGAGATATCCTTCAGACTGGTCTTTATGGTCATCTCTACACTGCTGACATCCACCTCTCCACCATGGTACCGAAGAACTGTGTGTTCGTGATGGCTCCTGCCCAATTCGTTGGTGCAATCCCTATCCGACAAGACATCACCGTTCTTCCTGCTGATGACACACGAAGACTCAGATTGGGTTGGGTTGTGTATGAAGAGCTTGGCTTCGCTGTGGTGAATGATTTTTCACTCAGTAAGATTATCGTGTCCTAAAATTGCTATTTATATAGCAATAAATCTACCCCCAGGTTCAAAATCTGGGGGTTTTTTGTTTTATTTAGTGAAAATATTTTTAAATAGATGTAAATTATTTTTTAATACGTATAATACATGTATGAAACAAATATCTCTCTCACAATCACAAATTGACACAATCGTAAACAGCAACTTAACGCGAAGTGAAATCAAAGAATATCTTGGTATTTCATGGCCGACTATCAAAGTTATCTGTAAAAAGTACAACATTATCCCGAATTCAGAACGAAGAACTTACAAGCCAAACGATAATTACTTTAAAATATGGTCTGAAGAAATGGCTTATTTTTTGGGACTGATTGCCGCTGATGGGCATGTTAGAAGACAAAATAATTTTCTAATGTTGAGTCTAAAGAAAACAGACGAAAAAATTATTGAAAATTTAAAAGAAGCACTACAATATGATGGCCCGCTCTACACAATCAATAAAAAAAACGGCCAAACACAATGTTGCCTAACGGTATGCTCAAAAGAAATCGTTACAGACCTCAACAATCTAGGGCTCAGCGGCAATAAAACTTTTGATTTTGATTGGATTAATGGAATGGAAGACAAATATGTTAGCCACTTTATTAGAGGAATGTTTGATGGAGATGGGTGCCTGCATATTAATGAGAAAAAAGGTAATTTTCAAGTTAATATCATTGGGACATACAAATTAACGTATAATATAAAAAAAATCTTTAACAGAATTTGCCTAAATAATTCTGGGCATTTAAAACCAAATCAAAATGTTCAAGTTTTATATTTCAATGGCAAATACAATGCGTTAGCTTTTCTCGATTGGATTTACACCGACTCCACACAATTCACACGATTGGAAAGAAAGTACGAATTATATCTTAAACTAAAAAACACAATCTGCGAAGAAGAAAAGCCAAATAATAATGCACGGATAAACCAAGACACTGCCAATAAAATTCGTGAAATATATTCCACTGGCCTGAATGTCAAGGAAATCTCAAATCAATTGGACATAAGCGAGAGTATTATTCACGATGTCGTTCAAAATCGCACATGGTCTGACTTAAATTACGCTCCTGAAAAGAAGAAACAAGACATAATCTCAATAACCTACAACAACAAAACACAATCTATTAGAGAATGGTCTAATGAGCTTGGAATTCCATATTCAACGATTGACCGGCGATATCGCAATAATTTACCAATTGACCAAGTTATGTCCATTGAAGAACTACCAAAGACAAAAACAAAACAATCTGAAAAAGACAAAAATGCTCACGCCTTAGCTCGCGATATTCGCCTTGATTATCAAAATGGATTAAAAGGAAAATTGCTTTTTGAAAAGCACAATATTCCAAAATCAAGAGCGATGGATATTTTGGCTAATCGCACTTGCAAAGAAGAAAATGTATGGTGGCGATAGTCATTAATCTTCGGTAAACTTTCCGTCTTTGAAATCGTAATATTTACCGTTCACTGACGCGCCATAAACAATGGCGCTGTCGCCACCTCTGCCAGTTACATCTATTTCAATCACTTGCGTGAAATCTTTTATTTTTGCAGAAACTTCGCACGGGTCAAACGGAGTTGAGAATTGAATAGTACCAGATTCAATATTAGACAAATCCATCGCGCGAATATAGTATTCGCCGCCCCAATAGCAGCCATACACAAAACCAACATCAACATGGTGCCAGCTGAGATTATTATATTCCCTTGGTGAGCCGTAACCACTCTCAATATCACGCCAATCCTCTATATCACGACTTTCAAATGTGTGAATAACTTTACAGGCAGATGGAACCCAATATTGGGATGGGCAAAATCCGGAAGTGTCGAAAGAATTTTCATTTCTCAACGAGCTACATTCGGCCACTTTCTCACAGCTCGGCAAGCTCATCGCATAAGTTCGGTGATATGTTTCAGAGTATAAAGCAAACCATTGACCATCCGCTCTCTTAAATGGGAAAAAAGGACCCTTGTGATGGTAATTTCTTAAATATTCCCCTATCTTGATGTCACCTTGATCTTTATCAAAAATCTCAACCTTTGTGTAAGACAACGTATTTTCTTTTTGGTCTGGATATCTATGCTCAGAAGATTTTACATAAAACCTACTTAAATGCGGCAAAACAATTGTTTTCTCAGGTTGCATATTTCTCCATCAATCTTTGGTACTCTGCTTGGTCGCGTTGCTCTTGCGCTTCTTCAAGCATTTTTTTCTCTTCTAGCTTTCTTTTCTCAGAACGAATTCGCTTTTCTTCGTCTTCACGCTCTTTTCTCTTTTCCAAATCTGCCTTAAACTGCTCATTGCTTTTCACAACATCTTCAAAGCTAATTGCTATATCAAAATCACTTGCATTATATCCTTCAAATGTCATTTCAATATATCCGTTTGTAATTTCAAATTTTTCAAGATAATAATGGCTCGCCCATTCACTTAGATAAACTTGCTTGATAATGGCAGCCTTTTCATCTAAGGCTCTGTTAAGATTGTCGTAAAGGTCACGTACTAAATAAAGATCTTCTAATGTCATGATTGTTTTTTTACCTTAGCCTTGCCACTAATCAGAGCATCAACAAGATCAACAAAATCTGGCTTTTTCACCATAATTTCTGTTCCAGATCTTAAATTAATCACACCATAATCCTGGTTGTGATCTGAGAATGTCTCAATCTCAGATTGGACCACATATAAGTAGCCATCAGTGTATCTTGTGTTGCCGTTTTGCGCCAAATGATTTGGTGGCAAGGCACTTAGCGGAATCTTTAGAATTTTCTCGTTCATGTTTAAATATACGAAAAAATTTCAAAATTATGAGGTTAGACTTTTAGCAATCGCTCTATGTCTTTTCGGGCGAACTCTAGCCAGAAACTGTCCAAATCATATGGGTCTTCGGAAAGATCGTCGGCTGGAAATTCCTCCTCAATGCGAAGGTCTTCAAATCCAGGCTCTCGCTTATTACCTTCTTCTACTTCCCTCAGATGTTTTTCAATGATATAATTTTGACGGTGGTTATCGCCGTCACTCATAAGAGTGTCTATGTCTTTGTGACTATATCTAAATGACACAGCATAAGGGCTCACAAGTTCTTTCAACTCTCTCTTGGTGCTGCTTGGTAGCCCTGGTGACGCAGAAATAATAAATTTTTTCTGAGAGGGAGAATAATCGACTGATTTTATTTCTGAATTATTAGAATATTCTTTCTTGATTTTTTTCTTTAAAGCTTTGTGGTCAGTGGACGCCAGTTTTATTAATTTTTTATCCAAGCTGTCTGCGGTCCTGAAATCTCCGATTTCTTCGGCACACGCAATTTCAAAAAGAAAATCATTTAGCACAATATTTATTTAAAAACATTTACTCATTATCCTTTCCTATGGATTCTTGTAGAGCTTGAAGTGCAAGATTTATTTTTTCGTATCTTTTGTTTTCTATATTTTTGATATCTTCGTAGCTAAATTGTATCGTTCCGTTAAATATATTAGTAGCTATCATCAATTCTGGCGGCATTTGGTTAGATTTTCCACCTAAGAACTCTTCGCACAATTTTTGGAATTTTTCTATTTCTTCTCCTGAACAGTACGTTGATCGAGATATTTTTTGAGCAATCTGAAAAGCAACGCTAAACTTCAAAGGCTGATTTGTGCTTAAATTTTCATAAATTAAATCTGGGCCTTTGAATATTTTAAACACAACATGGTTAATTATGCTTTCAAAATGCTTTATATCTGAGAAAGAGTTATTTACGTAAGATTCATTGTCAATTTCAACGGCGATGATTGGTGATACTGTCTCACATTCTACCCTAAAAATATCATTTTTAATATTTAATGTAAATTTAATCAATTTATTTTGCCAATCTTAAGGTCTAGAATCTACTGTAAATAGGTCAAATACGGTCCAATTTATGATATTAGTGCCAGGAATATAATTCATGCCAGAGGAGCTAGAAATATTTGGTTGTACAAAGACATCCAGGACTGTGTCGTAAAGGTCTGTGATCGTCCCAAGCAATATAGATGTGCCGCGCGCGGTATTTCGATCAACCCTGCCCACAAGTGTTGATGTAATTCCTGTTTTTGAGTTCATTGCAATTACACTGACAATCATGGAATTCTGAATAGGCATTGATGTCTGAAAAACTCCATTAACAGTGGCGTTTTGCCCAACATCATCGTACCCAAGGCTTGTTAAGTTAATGTTCGGGATATAAATTTGAACTCTTGTTGGATAGCTGCTCTTGTCATTTGTCAGGAAGACCCCGCGACTTGATACTAAGTTCCCAGTTGAATTTTGATCAACATAACCGAGCTTTGCAACCTGCACAGATGATGTTGATATGGTGAAATTTGATAAACTTACAGAGGTGACAAAACTTGTTGTGTAATTAGAAGATTCAAAGAAATTGAGTTTTTGGTTGCTGCTTAGAGCATACGGTGTTTTCATAGAAAACACAGCCCAATAACTTGTGTTTGGAATTAGATTTACAAAGTTAGCACCAGATACTGGCATATTTACTGGCATAGAACTCGTGATACCAGCTATGTTTACTGGTGAAAGATTAATTATACTGGTTCCAGCAGGGAAAGAGGATCCAGTATATATACCACAATTTAATTGTGATAGCACTGGCCTAATTGATGCTCCGCGTGCGGTTGGGGACAAAGAATCTATAACCGTTATTGTTGGCATAAAGGTGTATCCACTGCCGATGGAGGCGACTGTGTAGGAATTGATGGCTCCAGAGCCGTCTACACCCAATAATACAGAAGCGCCGATGCCGTTTCCGGTTATAATAGCATTTGGAGAAACATAATTAACTCCGCCAGATTCGATGACGTAGTCTTGAATCCCAGTAAGAGGCGCTGGGTCGGGGATATACGCGCTAAAATGCAAACCTCCCATTGTCAATCCTGTAGATTGTGATTCAAGAATTTTAAAAGCAAAGATTGAGTTGCCAATGCCCTGTGTTGTCGTAAGTGTCGTTAAAATTGGCTCATTTACTGAATTGTAGATTATCTGGCTTGGATTTGTTAGCCTTTCTTGTTCAAATCCTGAAAGCGTTTGCTTATTTTTGTATATGTGATAGAAAAGTAAATTCGATATAGACGTGGATGTCCAAGACAGGTAATTATTAACCGTTGTGTTGAAATAATACGAACTTGTTGAACCAAATACTGGTGCATACTCGCCAGAAGGCACTACCGCCGAAATCCCGTATGAATATGTCCCATTGTAGAGAGAAGACAAGTTAGAATAATCCTTAAAACTTTGTATTGACATCGTTCCAGGAAAGATGCCAGGAACTTGACCCACGTATGCATTTCCTCCGTAGATGTCTCCTCTGAATATTGCGTAGCTTCTTGTAAGCTCAGAGTTTTTATAAAAATACCAAAAATCTTTAAACCTTGAATCAAAATCTACTTTCTGTAAGCCGTTAAAATTTATTCCATACTGAAATAAATCTGTTGGAGTAAATGGTTGAGAATGCCAATATTTATCAAAACTTGTATTAGAAGTAGAAACTCCTTGAGTATATGAGGAAAAACTTGACAGAATGCTCGCTTCAATATCATATGTTTCGACGTTATTATACGCTCTTATGCTGCTCTGGACTGATTGAAGGAAAGCATTATATGCCTCTCTGCTTGGGAACATTTGGACTGGGTCTGAGTATGGCTTAAAGGCAGTATATGTAATTTCTATTGAGCCAGAGTAAGAATCATCCGCGATGGTGACAAAGCATTGCGCGAATGGTATTCCAGTACTTGGAATTGGTAAAATTGGTGGCTGACCAGTTATTGCGAAACTTGTAATGAATTTAATCACAGGCTGATAAAGAAGAGATACTGTTGAGCCTGAGAACGCAAATGTGGCAATATTTTGACCGACAATCACGGTGTTTGTATTTATATCAATGCTTACTATATTTACTAAATAGTTGTTTATATTCAGCGTTTGAAAATTATTTAAGTAAGATATAGGGGGGACTTTGTCAAGCGTTAGTGTATTGCCGTTGACTGATATGACTTTAGCGGAAAAAATAGTTGAAGCTAAAATAAAATCATTATAGTCTAGATAAAATTGAAACAATTTTATTCCATTGGTATCGCTGCCACTAGTTGCTGGAATTATCTGTGAAGGAATATTAATTAAATTCCCTTGGAAAAATACCTGGCCGTTACTAAATTGGAAATTTTTTGTGCTGACATTAAATGACAAATTGGAAAAAGAGCTAGGATCGTCATAAACTCCAAAAATTGGCGTGCCGTTCAGTAGTATCGAGCTAATCTGAGAAATATTAAACCATGCAGAATTAGGCTGTGTTTTGCTCCCAAGAACTTTACTCTTGAGTTCATAAGAGACGCCAAGAGACTGGGAAAGATTTACTAAAAATTGATGAGAAACATTTGCCACTAATTTAATTTTATGGTGTTCCTGCCAAAAGCCCTATTTTTATCCACCAGGTGCCACAGTAGTATTGACTGAAATCTTCTAATGTGTTCGAAGATATCAAAAATTATTTCCATTTCGATGACACCGCCAAGACTTGCAAATTATGTAACAACGGTGTGCCTCTGAAGACGTATACAAAATGCGACGGATGCCAGAATTTTTTCTGTTTGAATCACCGACCTATGTTTCAAGCACAATGGTTTTGTCCGTTTTGTGAGGCAAATTTTAAATCTTACGTTGAACCTCTGAAGCAAGCAGGCACTGTTAGCGATTTTTTGACCAGAATATTTTAGATTATCTTTTTAAAAGCCAAGATATATCAATGATATTAAAGGTTTTAAGTGTTCCAAAAACTGTAATCATGATACCAAGAGCAACAAGAAAATATTTAAATCTATCAAATGCTTGCTTGAATTCATTCACATTTTCGTTTTGTGCCTCAATTTGAGCATTTATTTTATTGATTGATGATTTAACATCTTCATTCATTTTATTCAACTGCTCCATGATTTTTTTGGAATGCTCCGGAGAATCTTGGTGTATCGCCGCCAAAATTGCATCTGACTTTTCGTTGGCTTGAATAACTATATTGATTTTATATTCAAAATCTAAAAGGCTGGATTTAAAATGCTCTAAGTCTCTTCCAATAGAGTTATGGCGGTTAGAGTTTTCTCCGCTATATTTCTCAAATTTTAAAATCAGCTCTTCTGTCTTATTTTTTAAATTTCTGTACTCTTCACTTAAAAAGTCATTCGTGTGATTGATTTTATCTCGTATAAACGCCGTCTGCTCAATTATTTTAACTAAGGCATTCGAGAACTCAACTGCAGCCGCTGTTTGCGCTGAAATCCTGTCTGAGAGTAAGATTATTTCTTCGCTTCTTTCTTCTCTCATAATAGTGCGCTCGCTTTTCTGAGTCTTTCGCTTGAAGATTGCAGTTGGTGTATGTCATTGTCAACCAATTCACAAATTTTAAAACCGTTTGGAAGAGCTTTGCCTTTTATAGATGTTTTTGATTCATCATAACCATGACTTGAATATAGATTATTTGACATCACAATTCTGCCATCAAGCTCAATATAAGCTGGTTTACTCATGGAGTTAATTATCGACTGTAGCATTAGCAACGTTTCTGCGCTCATTTGGATCTCCGAAGATTCTATTATAGTATTCTATGAAAGATTGCTCTGTTTCCTCGTCCTCCATGCAAATATAAATTTTCTTTAGGTATTCAAACTTATGACGTTGCAAAAGCATGAATATTGAAGATAATTGTGCCATAGAAATCAAGGAAATGTCATGCGCCCCCTTATCAAATGGGACAACAAGCAGTGACTCTATCTTCTCTTGGTCCGCTAAGAGAAGCGTTTTTTTCATTACACCTTGCACAGCATGCTCATTTACTAACTCGGTTTCACTACCAACTACTGCATTAATTATATAAGTCTGCTTTATTTTCCATGAGCTTGGGCACTTGAACATATACGGAAATCCAATTTTAGCTCTTTTATCAACTTTAGATGAAAAAAGTTTTTGGGATTCTCCGAGTGTCATTTTATTCAAAAGCTGATCGTCGATTTCAAGGAAATCATTAGTGGGATATACTAGTGCGTCTGCCTTAACCAAATAAACATTTGAAACGCTTTTAATAATAATTTTTAAATTAGAGTTTACGCTTACTTGTTTTAATTTTTCTTTTGCGAAGAACGAGCATTTTTCAAGAAAACCACCACAATCGTGCTGGACTTTAAATTCTGGTAGGACACATTGTGTTTTCAAAACGCAAGATGAATTGTGGTATAATGGACATTGTAAGTTGCTCACTTTTCAATTGTACAACTTAAGTAGTTTTTTTGAAAAATTGCTCAACCTCTTTCCCGAAACCTGCCGCAGTTGCGCCTTCTAAGCATTTCCTGTATGCCTCTGGGTCAGAATCAATGATTGATCGTCCGCCGTCTATTATATTTTGAGTTTGCACGGCTTCATTAATTTCTCTTAACGCGTTTGTATCTAGTGGTTTGCCCGGATTTTTCTGTTTCCATTCGTTTTGCATTCGATTTCTGAATTCACTCTTGGACTGAAACATAGTCGGGGTTCCGCCAGCACCAACATTGACAAATTGTGCGCACTCCGGGATGCCGCGAAACATCGCCATAACTCTCTGTATAGATATCATCTTTTGAGCGCCATCCCAATATGAACCGCCGACGTCTTTTGCCACATCTTCAAACATTCCGCTATATCTCATTAGTTGATTGGTGAAATCATCTGCAATTTTATGAAAACCTAAACTTTCGTAAAATTCTATTTCATTCAACAATTTATTGAATAAATTTTCGTTGTATTTTTTCAAATGTTAAAATACCTCAAAAGATCACCAAAAGAATTAATGTATGCTTCCACTTTTGGGATGACAGCAGCGGCGAGTCTATTCACCTCTGGTTTTGTTAAATTGCTCGGATCGTATCCAAGCAATTTTGCCTGTTCATTTACGATACTAATTATCTTGCCAATTGGATCGGCATTACCAGCGGCATATAATGTCGGGAACAAATCTCCAAAAATTTGTTCATTTGTTAACCCTGGTTTTAATAATAAGTCTTTACCACCACCGTTAATTGGTATGTCTATAATGCCGCCTTTATCAGGCACCTGCGCACGTCTGTTGGCAATTATAGTGTCTATGGCGGCTTTTATAATTTTGCGGTCCATTGACAATTAATACACAATATTGGCGTCTAATTCCTCTAAACAAAAATCAAACGTGTGTTATAAGACCTTCAACAACGTATTCGTCTGGATTTGTTAAGCAATTTTTTCCAATGGTCACACAACCTTTTAAAGCGCTATGATTTTGGAGATTAAGTAATTCAAAACTTGCTACGCCAAGAGATTGTTTTACATAAGAGTCTAACGCACGTGTGCCCGTGGCTGAATTATAAGCCTCTGTAACTACACACTCCAAGTAATCGTCCGTGAATTCAAGCTGATAACCAGACATCAAAAATAACTCTTTTTGACTTTTCAGTGGTGATGCGTTTGATTCAGTGAGAACCTTTGTTAACTCAATTTTTGAAAGCGGCTTAAGAGGAGAAATCGTCGGTATTCTTCCAACAAGCTCCGATAGCATACCATATTCTATAAGAGAGTCTACAATTTGCTCTCTGGTGGCCATCGAAAAAATTTCATACGATTTTAGAGCTTCGTCAATTTCTTTATTTTTTGTTTCATCAGATTTTTTGAATCCCACTGTTCTATTTTTCAATCCCATTTTTTTTGCAACTATATCGGATAGTCCATTGAAAGCGCCGCCGAAGAAGAACAACATTCTGTTTGTTGAAATACTGAATGTGTTTCCAGGTAAATCGCCAAATAACTGTCCGGGAACTTTCACGATTTTCCCTTCGATTAATTTTAACAAACTGGCTTGAGTTGCGCCAGAAAGTGAGCCATGCACACCGTTTTTGAAAGTTGAGATTATTTTGTCAATTTCATCGATAAACACTATCCCTCTTTCAGCGGTATCAAAATCCAAATCGGTGCCGACTAGCAAATCTGAGATCACGGAGTCGGCATCTTGACCCTGATATCCTGATGGGCTATAGTTTGTGGCATCGCCAGCAATGAAAGGAAGATCAAAAAATTTAGCTACAGTTTTGACGATTAACGTTTTTCCAGAGCCAGATTTGCCAAGATATAAAACATGGTGCTTGCCTACTGAACCCACTTCACTATGATCGGCTTGGATCATTTTTAAGTGGTTGATCATAGCCACGGCGGCTGATTTTTTAGCCAGATCTTGTCCGATAACTGTTTTGGACAACTCATCATACAGTTCTCTCGGGGTGTTATATTTGTAATCTATATTTTTACTTTTTGATGCCGATTTGATTATCGATCTTGTTTTTGATATAGGCGCAAGCTGCCAGATATAGCTTAAAATTTCATCTTTTGAAACTTCGTCCGGCAGATCATCTATGTAAGATAAAAGTTTGTGATTGATTTCAATTTGACCGATCTGAGCACCCATTTTGAATGGCAAAGCATGCGAGTCGCAGAAATATAAAGCTTCATCATTGAGAGAGAAAGCAAATGATTTGTCTGGATCTACGGGAATTTCACAGCAAACACAAGTAATCGGCTGATTTTTTTTCATATTTTTTTTCATATTTTTTTTGCTTTCTTGTCATTATACGTTAAAACGAACTTAAACACCTGAACGCGAAATAGCGAAGGGCTAGAGTTGCTTTGTGCTTAACTATATGAATATGTCGAACGTATTAATGAACAATAGTGGTTTTGGAACTTGGGTATTTGAAATTTACAATCCAAACAAGATCAAGGGGCCAATCGCTGGCTATTTGATAATTTCCAAAGACCATCACATAGTATACGAAGATCAGAATTGTAAAAAAATGCTGATTAGCATACCATCTCAAAATGTTGCCTACGTTGAACAAGCAAAATAATCAATCATCATGAATTTTGAAGAAAAGCTCATAAGATACATAGCTTCAAAGCTTATTCAAAGAAAATATTTTTTGAGCAAAGGCACAATGCCCGAGCCAAAAAAGATTGTATTCTTAATTCAATCTGTGTTAGATCAACTGAAAGAGGATCACCGGCAATTAAAATACGTGAGATTGAACTCTGAAAATGGTCTTATCACGCCAATTATACAAAAGGTGGTAGATAAATTAAAAATACGCTAGATGCCACGGCTGGTGTTTATTCGCAACTCACAAAAGGAGACAAGAAAATTTTCATTTCCTCTTGGTGCGCAAAACAAAAAAATTTATTTGGTTGCCCGCGATTGATACTAAAAAAAAATCAAATAATTACGCCTTTACTCTTGCATAATTTCTTCAAAGAAAACAATAAGTTCGGAGCGTACGACGAAAAATTCTTTCCCTTAATTGAGGACAATGAATTATTTTGCCTTGAGAAATTAGACATAACAGTTGTCTTTGATACAGCTCAGATTTGCTTTATGGGTCAGGATGAACTATATGATGTATCTCCAGAAAATGTTAGAAAAAAGTTTAACTTATCAAAGCGGCATTTTGAAAAAGAGCGCTTTATTCTGTCAAACGAAAAACACTTCGGCAACAAAGACACAATATGTGAGACTATTATATTTGACAGGCTAAAATTGCTATGGAAAGATAAATGGAATCGGCCAGAATCCTATCTTGGGGCAGATGATGGATTTTTAATAAATATAGTCAATGACTAAGTTTGATTGTTTCTTAAATAAAGAAACCAAAAAAATAAGCTACCCAGATTTAGCCTACATAGAACCATTGTTTGGGAATAAATTAAAAGCATTGGCGTTATTCACGCCAGAAATAAAGGCCGGTGAATTGATTGTCGTAGAATACTTTAATAGTACGATATTGAGAATTTACAAAATAGATGGCAAAAACATCGAGCAAATTTATGGCGAGCCAAGTTTTACTTTAGAAAATGTTACGCTAAAGGTTCTGTTTTTAAAAAAAAGAGAGAAAATCAAAGAATATATTGCGGATTTATACGGTTCACTGCCCCTAAGTAGCTTAATCGACTTTAGACATGACCTGAATTCTCTTGAAAAAGAGTTAATAAAATATTTTCTGTTATGTAAGTCAGAAAACAAAGTGGTTTTTAAAAGCTTGCGTAGCGTAGTTTTTAAAAATTGCAAAAGCAGCAAACTTTCGGAAAATATTTGCTCATATTTAAAGAAAAAACCGTTTGATTACTATAAGCACGATTGGTCAATAATAAAATTAAATTTTGAGAATTGGACTGTACAACTTGAACATGAGTAGTCAATTTTTTTCTGACCATGAACTATATTTTGATTTTTTGAAAATTTCAGAAGATGAAATTCCAATGAGCAATGACTCAATAGACAAATTGGGTTTACTGCAGATTGTGGAGCAGAGGTTTAGAAAGTTGGCCCGCGTGTACCATCCTGATTTTGGAGGGTCTGACGAAAATTTTAAATTTCTTCTAAAATGCAAACAAGTATTGCTAGGCTCTGAAATGAGCGGCTCAAACAATTTCTCACTAAGTGTGCATGAAGCAAATTTGTCTGAATTCAACAAAAATACAATTGCAGCTAAAATTGGCGATCAAATTTTCGAATTAATATCTTCTTGGAAAGATGAGCTTGAAATTAAGCCAATTTTTAGGCCAACGGATCCAACTGACTGCTATGAATGGATTTTTAATACCAAAATTGAAGGCGTTCAGCTATGTTTAAATGTTCAAGATTTATCACGCGAATATGCTGAAATATCTAGCGCTACTCACGGTAACAAAAATCTCAATGTTGTTGTTTGTATTTTTATTCCGAGCAACAAACTTGCAATTAATAATATACAATATGACAACTCTGTAGAACTTAAATTTAATGATAAAATTTTTCTAGAGTCTTCAAACTCGGATTCAATTTTCAAATATTTATCTGGTTATGAAAACATCAAGGTTGATCTCGAAAAAGTTTTCGAAGGAAAGTTTGTGTCAAAGAAAAATGAAATAAAAATCAAAAATGTTAATTCTTCCATAAAAGCAGATGCGGCGGTGCTTGATTATCTGCAAAAAATCAAGTTGTTCTCTGTGGATCAAGACGATTCAGCCGCCGATTTCTTGGAAAGAATATGAATGGCTCATCGACAGAAGGACTTAAACCTCTGTATGCACAATTTTGTAGTTAAGGGCAAAAAATGGCTAAATCTAAAAATATTTTTGTACTCGACACTTGCGTTTTACTACACGATCCTAGTTGCATATACAAATTCGAAGAGCACGATTTATATATCCCATTGGCTTGCATAGATGATCTTGATGAAATCAAAACTAAAAAAGATTCTGTCGGCTGGGCAGCCAGAGAAGTCTTCAGAAACCTAGACAAATACGACATTGTTCAAATTACGAAAGGTGTTGTTGTAAATAGTGTTGGCGGCAAGCTATACCTTTATAACAACGAAGCACCGCTACAAAGAGGGGAAAAGCCCTCGATACAGAGAGTTAATTCAGATAACGCGATTATTGACGCTGCTATGTCTTTGAAGGCCGAAAACCCAAAAAGAAAAGTAATCATTGTGTCCAAAGACACTGGCTTGAGGGTCAGAGCCGTTAGCTGGGGCTGCCTCGCAGAAAATTACAAGAATGATTTACTTGGCGACGACAAAATGTTTGATGGATACCGAACTGTTGAAGTTTCTTCACTTGGTGACTGGGAATATCTCAATCAAAGAAAAACATGTGACATTAATAAACTTGGCTGCAAAGATGGTTTGAAAGATCTTAGCCCTAACGAGTTTATATGTTTTAAGTATGGGAATCAATCAGTTTTCTGCTGGTATAAGAATAATGAAATTATTTTTCTTGATGACAAAAAGAAAAAGGAAGCTTATATGGGTGTCGTCGCCAAGAACATGGAGCAAAGATTTGCGCTAGAAGCTTTGTCTGACGATAATATCCCTCTTGTGTGTTTGAGTGGACCAGCGGGTTCTGGCAAAGCCCAGCCGCTAAATTCACTTTTACTCACGCCAAACGGTTACATAAAAATGGGGGAAGTAAAACTGGGTGACAAAGTATGTGGAAGCGATGGCGAATTCCATAATGTCACTGGCGTATTTCCTCAAGGCGTGAAAGATGTGGTGAAAGTTATCTTCTCCGATGGTTCTGAAGTAGAATGCTGCAAAGAGCATTTATGGAATACAAAAACTGAACTCGAAAGAGATAACAGAAGAGTCAACCAAAATTACACCACAAAAACTACTGAAGAAATAATGAATAGCCTTTTCGGGCATGATGGAAGAAAAAATCACACAATTCCATTAATAAGCGCTGTGAAATTTAAAGAAAAATATTTGCCAATTGATCCATATGTATTAGGGGTATTGCTTGGCGACGGTGGTATCAGCAATCAATCAGTGGTAGTTTCAACTCAGGACATTGAAATCTTGGATTTGCTAAAAGAGCGACTGGAAGAACACTGTGAAATCAAAAAAATCAAAAATTCAAATTGTGATTACAGAATAGTTTATTGCTCTATCAAAGAAAATATTTTATCCAAAAAGCTTTGTGAGTTACAGCTTAAAGGAACAAAGTCTAATACAAAATTTATTCCGCAAGAATATAAATTTGGATCAATTAACCAGAGATTAGAAATCCTTCAGGGACTATTAGACACGGATGGGTATGTGAGCAAATCTGGAAGTATTTATTTCTATACTGTATCAGATCAATTATCTTCAGATGTGATCGAAATTGTGAATTCTCTTGGAGGTATTGTAAAATCCACGGTTAAATATCCAAAATATACCTATAATGGGGTGCTGAAAGATGGACAAAAATGCAATGTTTTGTGCATTTCTCTTCCAAATGAATTTGTTCCGTTTAAGCTTGAAAGAAAAATCAAGCTTGTTAAAAGCAGAACAAAATATCCGCCAGCAAGATACATTTGTGATGTAATTGAAATAGGCGAAAAAGAATGCCAATGCATTTCTGTTGACTCTCCTGATCATCTATATGTTACTGACGACTTTATTCTGACTCATAATACGCTTTGCGCGATAGCAGTCGGGCTTGAAAAGGTAAAAAATGGGCAATACGACAGAATCATAGTGATGAAGCCCCTAATTGCAGTGGGTGGTAAAGACATTGGATTCCTTCCTGGCTCAAAATTCGAAAAAATCTCGGCATGGCTCGGCCCTTTCAAGGATAACATAGTCCAACTCACTGCCTTTAGCGATTATGGAAAAGGTGAAAAATTTGGAGGAAATAACTTTGAAGAAATGGTCGAAGACGGCACTATTGAAGTCGAGGCGATGACTTTTATTCAAGGTCGATCCATTCCAAACTCATATATTATATTAGATGAGTGCTTGGTTGCAGACTCATTAGTATATACCGGGAATGGAAAGCTAATTAAAATACAAGATATTTTTGATGGAGATTGTGTCAATAGCTGGAACACATCTAGTAATATATTTGAAAACAATCAGGTATCCAATAAATTTAGCCGAACTTCTTCCGCCACCATTAAGCTGAGCACTTCTCGTGGAGTGATTGAATGTTCGCCTACTCACAAAATGTGGGTTTACGAAAATGGTTGTTCTTTGGTTAAAAAAGAGGTTTCTAAAATCAATCTAGATGATTTAATCCCATGTGTCACCGAAATTGAGCATCATGTTGAGAATGATCTATCTGATTCTGAATCTACAGCTCTCGCTATGATATTAACTGACGGGCATATTACAAAAAATGGCGATGCGATAAAAATTGATATGTCGAAAGATCAAGAGTGGCTTAAGGAATCATTTTTGTATGCAGTTAATGGAAATTTTTCAAAATTTACCATTGATAATAGCACAAATGCCAGAGGAAATATGATCGGAAGAATTAATAATCCTTCCGAAATTAAGCAATTCATTAGCAAGCATAATCTCATTTGTGGGAAAAAAGCACACAGAATTGAGGTTCCTGACATGATTTGGAACGCACCAATTTCCTCAGTCAAAAAGTTCATACAATTGTGTTTTGACTACGAAGGCGATGTGCACATTCAAGAGCGACCAAACAATAATGCGCCACAGTGTGTTGTCAACTTTGTGACTTGTAGCAAAGTTTTTGCGTATCAAATGCAAGGATTACTCCTGAAATTTGGAATTGAAACACATATCTATAATAGCTCTCGAAACGATAAACCAGAACATCATAACTCATGTTATAAAGTGAGTATTGTTGGCGGCTATATGTGTAAAAAGTACGGGCAATTAATCGGGTTTTCAATGCAAAGAAAGCAAAAGCATTTAGAATATATCTATAATTTTGATTACAGCTGTCCTTATATTTATCCAAAAGTTGTTGCGTTGGATTTGTATAATTTTCTTGAAAGTAACGGCAGATGGAAGGACAAAAATCAGTATTATAAATCTAATATGAATGATGATCTGGGTGGCAACAGAATAAATCACAATGAAGGTCCCGGAATATCACACAATACACTTCAAAAAATTCAAACAATTGCTGATAAGTTAAATTATCAGCTTGAAAATGTAGTAGCGTGCGCGAAAATAAACAACATAACGTTAGTTGAAGAGTCAGCTGAAGTCTTCGATTTTGAGGTTGCAAATAATCATACTTTCATCGTCAATGGACTGGTTTCATCTAATTGTGAAAATGTATCTCCAAAAGAGGCGCGCATGGTTGTAGAGAGATGTGGAAAAGATTCCAAAGTTGTATTACTGGGCGACATGTCACAAATAGAAAATCCGTATTTGGACAAGCACAGTTGTGGACTCGCACATGCCATTAACGGCGGACGACCTCACGCGGTTGCGGCTTCCGTAACGATGCATAAAGTGGAAAGATCCGCGCTCGCGGCAGCGGCGTCGCAGATATTCAACATCAATATACCGAACGCCAGCAAATAAAATTGCTGGCGTCGGCCACTAGCCGAATATGAAAGACAAAACACCGTTACCTCAAAACACAAAATTGTACCAGGTTGTAGATGGAGCAATTATATCGCCGAGAATTTCCACAAATTCTATAGTGCGTAATTGCTCCGCGCTTGCATATAGTGATTTTAAGTCTAATAGCTGGCTGTATCAAGTTTACGACCAAGATGTATCTGTGATGTACCTTTCTTACAATGACAAAAGTGTTTCAATATTCAGGCCAAACTTGCTTAACTACATTAGCTACTACTCTTTTAATGGCTCAGACCCAACTGGAAACGCGCAAACTAATGGTATAGAATACAGATTCTTGAACATCAATAGTCCATCAATTCAGTTTTTGCCGTTAGTTTCATTCATTTTTACTTCAAATGTTGTGATTTTAAGTGGAGTTATTGCACTTTCTACTACTGCAACTTCGGGAAATTATATATTCTTAACAAATCAAACAAGCAGTTCAGAAAATGGAGTCTACAGGATAACTAGTATAAATGGCAACAATGCTTCAGTTTATAAAGATGTCAGATTTGATATTGTTACCAAAAATGCTAACCAAAACGTTTTAACGCGAGTGGCAGTTTCCACTTCCGGCATTTCTTCGGCCAACTACTTTGGCATTTCATATAACGGGGTGGGTTATGATGTATGCCCTCAGACTAGCGAAATATTCTTGGGAGCAGTTGACTACGGAATAAAGCAGGTGGCTGATTTAACGAGCAACTCTTTGCCGTTCTCTATTTTTTCCTCACAGTCAGTTTACCCAGAAATTGGCAAGAAAATAGCTATTAATATTTCTAGTGGCGGATATACTTCCGGAATTTATGAGATATATAAAATCACAAATAATCTCGTTTATTTTCAGCCAATTTATCCAACTTTTGTGTTCTATCAGCAATTCTTAAAAGTTTCGTTTGATTTTGAAACCCTAAAGGATTCAGTCTGGTTTATTTCTGATAAAATAGACAAAACTCTTTACGGCGGCACGAGGTTTTATTTTTCATCCGTTAATATAACTCAATCGATGATTGACGACCCTTCCACATGGGCGTCTCAATTCTCCGTAGCTGGCGACACAACCGTCGGCTGGCCTTTATATTTAAATCAGACTGGCAATCCATCTATAAGAAATTCAGATATTTTTATGACCACATTGAAAATGCCCAATTGGGTAAGCAATGGGTCTGAGCTAACTGGATTGTCGCTAAATTTGAACTATCAACTCGGCGCGTAGTGGGCACTTTGGCGTCTATGCAGGAATTTTCGCGTTTTTTTCGTATTAATACATGTGCCCAATAGATTCCATTAATGCTAAGATGAGCTGCCTTGGGACAAGGATTAAAAACATGAGAAAAACTACAATTTTGTTCACACTCGGTTTAATTAGCATGGCTAGCTTTTCTAGCGCGTCTATTTTAAACATTTACGGCATGGCTGGCAATAAGTCACAGATTGTCAACCTAAACTACAATGGTAAAAATCTACAGGTCTACAGTGGCCCACAGTCTGCATCTTTCGATCACAAAAATATTTTTGAAAGCTATTGCGTAGATATGGATCACGATAACAACCTGCCGGTTAACTACTCGGTATACTCCACGGATGCGAAAAAGCTCGCAAATTATAGTCTAGTGAATAGCCTATTTGGTCATTTTTCCAATAAGGTTACTAATAGCCAGCAAGGTTCTGCTCTTCAGTTGGCGATCTGGGATGCTGTTGTAGACGGCGGCGACGGGCTTGATAAGGGTAACCTAAAGGCTTTCAAATTGAGCGATGGAGTGAAAAATCAGTTCAATTTTTACAGAGAATTTTCTCTTAAAAATAGCTACGCTGAAACCAGCTTTGCATTTTATTCCGCCAATCACAAAGGTAAACTGTATCAGGATATGATTGCTCCGATTAATTCAATTCCCCCGGTTCCAGAGCCAGCTTCTTTAGCGGTGATTGGAATTGGTTGTCTTGCATTATTCAAGCTAAAAATTAATGCATCGTAAATTCATCAATCACGGCCTATGGTCTAAAAACGAATTGCTGCTTGTTTTTAAGAACAAGCAGCTACTGTCAATTTACAAAAAACATTTTGGGGTTGACGAAGCCAATCTGCGTACGGTTTTCAGCAACATGAAGCTAATTAAAACCGACCAGTCATATAAAGTTAGCAACTACTTTTTGTTAGGCAATAAAGTAGTTGCTAAAAGAATGGTTTTGAAAAAAAATCATTCTGTCTGGACTTACCGTGGACAATTTATTCTCAAGGCCGACTGCGGTAATCCTTTAAGTAAAAAAATTCATCAAAAGGTTATTTTACCTCAGAAGCCAAAAATTGTGGCAGTGACGAAAGAGCCGCTGCCAAACGTTAATCCAGTTAATAACATTATTACGAACACAAATGTATTGAACTTTGTAATTGTTGATAACACAGTGACGAACAATATCACTGTTAACAACACCACTATAAATATGCTTGCTAAAGAAAACATTGTTACAGCAACCAATCACTCCAATCATTATGGTGATGCATATTATGGTCTGCTCATTATCCCTTTCTTTTACAACAATCACACAAAAACAGAACCAGTTCCTGAATTAAATGGCGGACTTGTTCTCGCCGCCTTAGTGTTGTCTATATTTTTTAATTCCATAAGGAAACTATTTTAAAACCATGGCGTACGGACTACAGCTGAGAGTTGACAAGAATATGGCTGGTGGCGATTTGATATTCAGTACATCGGCGCGAAATGGAATTTCAACATCACCAGCATATCATTTTGAAGCTATCAATTTTAGCAGTAATATTATTCGCCTATCCTTTGACAACCTTGCAAATCATTTGCCGTCTTCAAATTTATATCCGGCGTGTATGAATTTTGATCTTTTAGATCAAAATTTTACGCCAAGAGCCAGAAATATATCTAAGCCAACAATCGTTAAAATATGCGATGTGGCGTCCTACGAGACATCTGCGGACACCAAAATATTTAGCTCATCTGAGCTTGAAATCGGAACACAAATATTAGCTAATTATTCATCACCAGCTGATATAAAAGTTGTATCTAATACTGCACCCATTGGGTATTCAACGAGCAAGTTAAATGGCATCGTTAATTCAGATTACATTCAAAAAGATAATTTTGCATATGTTAGATATTGTGACGTCAAGAATAATTTCTATAAATATTTTTTACTATCTTTTTTCTCTGGATCGCCCGTCTGGCATGAAATACCAAATGATTCGTTCTACAATTATGTAGATTTCTACCTGACTCTTAACGACCCATTTCAAGGTGATTCTTTAGATATCGGAGTGTTTCAAAATATCACAATATCCAGAAATCAGACAATTCTAATAAACTGCAAATCAAATGATTTGCTTTCTGGCCTTTATAGCATCGATAATATAACTTCTACGGTGTTCTTGAAAAAAGGCGGGCTATTTTCAAACCACATCGGCCAAACATTTTTTTGTAACACTGACATTGATGTGTCTTCTAGCTACAATCAGGAAAGCTCTTGCTACTATGTGCCATATGAATATGGGGCTACTGCTGCTGCTTTCTCAAAAAACTTGAAGCTTGCAAAATTCATTAATTCCATAACAGAGCCCGCTAACTATATGCCAATTGTATGTGACGCAAAAGACAGCAATAATAAGTTTATAAGTGCATCTGAGTTTTTGATACCTACAAATGCTGAAGTGAATTTGACGAGATTTTCAGACAAATTTGTTTTCGGCATAAACGTAGGCGAGTACCTTAGAGACGGGACTGTTTTCGACGGAAACATTAATATACAAATCGACGAAGGGCTTTAGTTCAAAAACTTAGAACAAAAGACTATGCGAGAGAAAGAAATCCTAGATCAGTTAGAATCAATTACGCAAAACTTCTACAATCATGAAGAAAAAGCTGTAATTTTTGCGCATATTCTAGACGAAAGATCTAATATTAGAACTGCTAGCGGTTTAGAGCGAACTGTTTTTGAGAAGATTGCTGAGCATGGACGCGGCGGGATGAGGGAGGCGCAAAATACAGCCCCAAAGATTTCTGAGAATCCAATCGAAACAAGCTTGTATCCAAAACCATTCGAAATAATCAATAAAAATGAAATTGATGCATTTTTAGAAAAAATGACTTCGAGTAAATTTAAGGGTGATTACTTTGGCGACACTTTTGATTCAGAACATCCAACTCAAGTTATGAATCCAGAGGGCGTCGGGAGACACAGATCTGATTTTAATGTCAGTAACATAGCATGAGACTTTCGCAAATTCCAGGTATGCCTCCAGAAATGTCGGCAATTCCGGCAGCCGGAGACCCATCTGCAATGGGTGCACTTCCAGGCGCACCTGGAGCGCCTGCTGCTCCGTCATTCAAGCCCATCTACTCTCCTTTAGATTCTTTGGCTAAGATTCTAGCAGATCTTGATTTCAAAACTTACATTGAAAATAATTTCGGAACTGATCCGGATGAATTAGCGCATAAAATCTGGGTTATGTACGGAGGTCCAGAAGATGAACTAGGTAAGGGTAAAGAAGGCGCGCGATTAGATTCACCTAGTTCAAGCGATATCACGCAGCAATCTCAAGAAAAAGAGGACGAATATAATAGAACCAGGAATTCTAGGTGGCTAAGACTTCCTCTGGGAGTTAGCATTGATCAAATCACCAACACCCAGGCCATTTCAATGGCTGTGACCGGAGGTTTTGCATCGGTTGCAGCAGCGGCAAAAAAACCACCCGCTCAGGCTAAATTTTTGATGAATTTAGTTCGTGCTGCAGAAAAAGCTGATCAAAATAGTAATTTCTTGCTTGCTGACAAAATTGAAAAATATGTAAAATGTACACTCATTTAACAAGACAAGTCTTTCTTACTGGTGTTTTATCTCCGCCCGTTATTATAAATGGATCTAATCCAATAAAAACTTCGGAATATAATGTTCAGATGACTCAGGACATTGACCTAAATGCTTTTTATATGCAGGGTGGCCCTGGAGCAAGCGTCGGCAATTTTGGAGGGAAAAAAATAAGCGGCAGTATATCATTACCGCTTAGAATAGACCAATCGAACTTGATTGAGACGGGCGTAAAAAACGTTATAAACTCCGGGAAAGATTATAGCTCAAAAGTATCAATTACTACTGCGCTTTTGCCTTATAATCCGAATATCACCGCAGAGACTCCGCCATACCCAACCGGCGCTTCTGGATTTTTATTTGACACCTGTATTGTCAAATCGGTAACTATATCTGCAAAAGATAGCGCCGATGTTGAAATTAAAGCAGAGATTTTGGGGCAAAATGATAGTGAAATCATCAGCCCACTTCCAGATTTTGTAGACTATAGCTCTCTCTACAGAAAAATAAACTGGTATGATTGCAAATTTTACAATAATGGTTCGGCTTTAGAAGGAATAAATGAATTTGAGCTAAAAATTGAAAAAAATGTAGACCAAAAATTTTTCCTGTTTCCTTATGATGACTCAGAAAGATATGATCGCCCACATTCTTCTGGGGTGCAATACATTAAAGTATCTTTTAGATATGTTGAACAGGTAACAAGTCTCTTCGATGTATTTTCATATTCATTCGGAGGATACGATATGCTATCTGGTTTAGCTGGTAATTTCGGGCCAGTTTCATTCAGTGTCCCGGATGTTTTGCTTAAGATTTCAACACAATCGTTGCCTGCTGGACAGATGCTAAGAACTACCGAGGGATTCTATCAGATGAATCCACTATCTCCAGCTGCCAATAACTTTCTTATAACCATTGCTTGAAAAAAGGCTGTGAATACAAAAATTACTAAATACACAATATGCCTTTAAATAATTTTTTCTATGGTATATATAATATTGTTTCACTCAATAGCAGTGGAACAACTCCGAGCCCTTATATCATAAAAGATTTAACAGTTGACGACACTATGAATGCTGATGTGGCGTTTTATATGCAAGGCGATCTTTCCCCGAAAATTCTAAACATTGACACTGTCAAAGAAACTCTCAGTGTGTCATCACCAATTTTAGTTTCAACAGCTGCGGTGAACAGTAGTAACGCTCTTAAAGATGGGAGACAGTTGCTTTTTGATTTCGTCAACTACAAATATGGAACGACACTTGGCCAGATATCATACACCGGGAATGCGTTTAATAGTTTGCCGATGATTTCAAGAATCACCATAAGCATCGGAGCCGAAGAATCTAGTGTGAGCATGGATTTGCTTTCTGATGGCGACCCAAACAATTCACGTAATATATACAATATCAAGAAAGGAACTAGCCAGCTTATAACTAGCGTAGGCCTTAATAACCAATCAAGAGTAGCAAAAAGTTGGGATTTCTTAGTAAATCTCGGTGGAATTTTATATTATGTGGAAAACGCCACAATTACCTTAACTGCAGCTAATTCTGAGAAAAAATTCTTAGGCGTCTATCCATTTGTATACAACCAGGTTCCAGCCGACGGTCTAAACAATGGAATTTACGTGCCACCAGACTCAACGTATAGCAACTGGCAATTTCCGTTCATAGCTCAAGGCGGAATTAAAATAGAAGCAAGCGGAAAAGCATCAATTTCTATTGATGCGAATAATGCATCAATAAATTTCATAAATCCAGCTAATCAAAACGGCATTACAACAAGAGCGGCTCTATTAGCTGCTTCTAATGTAACACTTCAGGATGCTGGTGTTTTCACGCCCGGCTCAGGATCTTTTCAAATATGGCTTGCTAATGTTGGCTCTTCACCAATACAAATGATGCCAAACGCGCTAACAATTACAAACGCAATTATAACAAAGAAAAGCGCTAAATTTACTCCACAAAATATGGAGATAGATTTTAACCTTCTGGCTTATTTTTAAAATCACTCTTCAAAATTTGACATGAATCCTTCTTCGTCAAATTTATCTAGCTGCGTAAAAACAAATTGTGCTATAAACATGTCGCATTCAGTCAATGAATTGAGTATCAATGCGTCACCAAGACTACATACATTATAGATGTCTTGCTTGTCTCCGGTCCAATGCAGCCTACAGTAAAAAACATCACCGTATTTTGCCTCGATGATAACTCTGTTTAGTTCATATCCGGCGATACTTTTAAAATTTAAGAATATTTGATGTATAGTACTAATGTGTGGGCTATCTGCGCAACCTGAATCCACAAAAGTAAGCATAGTGGCGTCGTAGGAATTTAATTTAATTCCATAAAGCTCTTCCTGTATTCTCAAACCTACGATGTAATCTGAGTTTTCATCAAAAATAATCTTTTCAAGACGGCACTCTATCAGTTCAAAAATTTCTGTGTTATTATTCATTTTTAGATAAGTCTTCTTCTTTGCATTTCGGGCAAGTAGCGCAGAACATGTGATTTATTATGTGCCCAAGTCCGATGAGCCCAGCGCCAATCGCTATGACATATGGGTTTGAATGCACGAAAGAATGAGCTATAAAATGCAGCAGTAAAAGCAAAGAGCCCGAAGCAAACATTGCTGGCACAATCATTTTCCTGTGCTTTTTAAAGTTCAATGTGACTGCAGCGATTGAATTAACAATCGCGAATACAATCATCAGAGCCTCAGCCCACGGAGCTTGCATGAACGATAAAAATGCGAGAAAGGGAAAAGTTGTCAGAATTACTGGCAACATCAGGCAGTGAATTAGACAAGCAGTTGAAAGGAAGACCCCAGCCTTGTCTATTGCTTTACGATTGTTAAGATTTTTGACCATCTGTTTTTTATACGTAAAAAACGCCAAGATAGATGCGAAATCTTCAATTTCGCTTGTGAATTGGCGTTATAAACCTTGATTTTTAATATATTCGGCGATGTTAGCGCAGCTAACATCGCCTGTTGTTTCAACAAAATAGCCATTTGTCCATAGAATTTTTTTGTCTTTCCAATAAAATTTCTTTAAATGCTCAGATTGTGTTTTCCAGAGTTCGTTAGTTGTTATGGATTTCATCCTTCTAACAACCTGGACTATTGAAAGACTAGGCTTAAATTCAGTCAATAAATGTATATGATCTTCGCTAATTCCTATGTATAGAATTTTATAATCTGATATTGATTCACTATATCTAAAAGCTTCTTTGACCTCTGATTCGATATTTTTCAAACATTTTCTTCTGTATTTTGTTGAAAATACAAAATGGTATCTGGTTTTATATTTTTGGTGACAGTTCGAATTATATTTTTTGTTCATTTTTGAAAAATAGATAGTATTTTTATATTATTAAAAGGTGGCTATTATAGTTATACACAATATGATAATGATGGCAAGACATAGGAAGAATAAACCGGTTGAGGAAGAGGACAGAATTAAAAAAAATAATCTTATCAGCTTGTCTATG
>Ga0214923_10000291_pt1 | contig 76608 bp, 68 predicted proteins | sample LL1510_MetaG_FD_177993 | JGI IMG/M metagenome (GOLD analysis project Ga0214923, IMG submission 177993) | Freshwater microbial communities from Lake Lanier, Atlanta, Georgia, United States - LL-1510 | ecosystem: Environmental > Aquatic > Freshwater > Lake | place: USA: Georgia | collected...
CAATTTTTGATTCAGACCAAAAAATGGATTTCGGAAAAAAACATCACGAGGATTGAGCCCTCACCCTGTCAAACAAAAAGGCCCCGTAACGCGTCATCGATGTACGATGGGGATGTCCTAGGGAATAGCGTGCCTCGCGATCCAAGTGTCTCAAAGATCGTTAGCGGCAGCTATCGAATCACCCCGCCCCCGACGACGCGATTTCCATCGTAGATGACCGCCGATTGTCCCGGGGATGTAAATTCCTGAGGGATTACACATCGAATTATCGCTTCCGTAGCGTCCCATGACTCCACTTCCACCTGGAACGGAGTCATTTGGTACCTCATTTTCATCGACAATGTCCGCCCCACAATCGATTCCCGATCATCGACCAAACAGGTGGAATGGAGATGAATCCGACTCGACGACAAGGCGCCTTTTGGCCCCACAGTGACACTTCGATCCGAGGGGTTAATTTTGATGACGTATAACGGCTCCGATGAGGCAATACCCAACCCCTTGCGTTGCCCAATTGTAAACTGATGAATACCCTGATGAAAACCGAGTACCGTGCCCTCTAAATTGACAATGGCGCCACCTTCGATACGTCGCTCACCCAATTGATCATGGACAAATTGTTTGTAGGTTCCTTTTGTAACAAAACAAATCTCCTGACTATCTGGCTTTTGAGCATTAATTAACCCCATCGTCTCCGCCATTTTTCGCACATCCGTTTTATGAAAATCCCCTAACGGAAATACGGTTTTGGCCAGCTGTTCCGATGAGAGCATGTAGAGAAAATAACTCTGATCCTTGGTCAGATCTTTTGCCTTTCGCAAGGTAAATCGACGGGTGGCTGGGCTAAATAGACGACGAACATAATGACCGGTGGCCACATAATCCGTTCCCATTTCGAGTCCAATTTTTCGCAATTCGTCAAATTTAATGTGCCGGTTACATTCGATACACGGATTCGGAGTCAACCCATTCACATATTGATCCACAAAATAATTGATAACTTTGTCTTGAAAGGTGTCGCGAATATTGACGACAAAGTGAGGAATCTCCAACTTGGCCGCCACGCGCTGAGCATCACAGACCGCATCTAAGTTACAGCAGGCGGATTGCTTTTCCTGCTCTTTTGGTAACAATTGCATCGTGATACCTATCACATCGTAGCCCCGCCGTTTGAGTAATGCGGCCGACACAGACGAATCAACGCCCCCACTCATTCCCAATAAAATTCGCTTTTTCATGTTACTGTCAATGGTACCAGACTAATTTTCGTAAGTCATTTGGCGGACTGACTGATCGATTGTTACACTACCCTCGATTACCACCTCACGATTTAAAAGGAATTCTAGTCATGACGACAGACTCATTAGCCACTGCACAATCCGTTCGATGGAACTTATCTGACTTATTTTCAGGGATCAATGATCCGCGAATCGATACCACGCTTCGATCCGGACGCGACGCGGCTCGTCAGTTTTCTGATACCTATCGGGATCGTATTTCGACATTATCTGCCGCTGAATTGGTGGATGCTTTTAAACAATTCGAGTCAGTGATGGCGCCGCTGTACAAACTCAGTCAATACGCTCATTTGGTGTACTCGATCGATACATCGGATGACGCGGTTAAAGCATTTGTTTCACGAATTGATGATGAGGAATCGGAAATTAGTAACGACATATTATTTTTCAACTTAGAATTGGGTGCTATCGATGTCGATCGCCTATCCGAACTTGCCAACGACCCCGTGCTATCAGATTTTAAGTACGAACTAGAGTTAACGGCTAAAACCGCTCGGTTTAATTTGACCGAAAAAGAAGAACAACTATCTAACCTTAAGGATTTGTCGGGATGCGATGCGTTTCGAAAATTATATGGCGATTTATCCGCATCCTACCAGTTCACTATTGAGGTTGACGGCCAGAGCAAGCAACTCAACGGAAGCGAATTGCGCGCCTTACGCCACCATGAAAATCCTGAAATCCGCCGGAAGGCCATGCGTCTGTTTTTTGACCAATATGAATCCCACCAGTTAATTTACACGTCGATATACAACAACGTGATCAAAGATTTTAATACGGAACGGAAACTCCGCGGGTTTGCGACACCGATAAGTACCAAGTTAGTCGGGAACGATTTGGACGATGCAACGATTCACACGCTCCATTCTGTCACCGATCAATCCTACGAACTTGTTCAGCGCTATTATCGCCTAAAAAAATCGATGCTAGGGATTGATCGCATGACCCTTGCCGACATTTATGCGCCGCTCCCCAATACCTCTCAACGATTCAGCTGGGACGATGCCAAAACGATTGTCCTCGACGGATTCTATCGGTTTGATTCCGAGTTTGGCGCCATGGCACAACGAATGTTTGATAATCACCGAATTGATGCACCGGTTCTCCCCACAAAACGGGGAGGAGCCTACTGTTCATCCTCCACACCTGACATTGACCCCTATGTATTTTTGAATTTTCAGGGGCGCCCGTCCGATGTTGCCACGTTAGCGCACGAACTTGGCCACGCGATTCACGCCATGTTTTCGTCGAAGCACCACCTATTTTACTTTCACTCGATACTTCCTTTAGCCGAAACGGCGAGCGTTTTCTCCGAAATGATTATCACCGACAAATTATTATCGGAAACCCACGACGTGCTTTCGAAGCAATCGCTACTGACCCATAAGCTCGAGGATATGTTCGCCACGAGTCACCGCCAAAATATGTTTTCCAATTTTGAAATCGCAACACATGACAGAATTTCACACGGAATTCTAAGCGCGCCCGAACTATGTGACATGTACGAAATCGAGCTGAAAAAAATGTTTGGGAAATCGGTGGAAATCACCCCCGAATATCGGTGGGAATGGGCATCCATCCCTCATATTGTCGACTCCCCATTCTATGTGTTCAGCTATAACTTTGGAAACCTATTAGTAATGGCGCTGTATCAACTATACAAAGAAGAGGGATCCCAATTTACCCCGAAGCTCAAAGACATACTACGAGCCGGGAGTTCAATGAGTCCCTACGACATTGTGGCCATTGCAGGATTTGACTTAAAAGATCCAGAGTTTTGGCAAAAAGGAATTGCCGCAATCGACTCACTTTTGAAAGAACTCGAAAATACGGTAGAGTAAGCTAATGTCTGACACCCAATCGCTCAACAAGCATATCCAATTCATTTTAGACTCTTATGATACGTTAGGTGGAGTCAGTTATACCGACGGTGACCATTTACCATCGCGATCAAGCGTTCAATCAATATTAAAATTACTAAAAGAAATTTTATTTCCCGGCTACTTCGAAAGTACCCCCATCAACAGTTCGAATTTACAATATATTATTGGCCAAAAAGTCGTGGCGGTGGCAGAGCTATTATGTGTCGAAATCAGCAAAATACTCGTATGGTCAGCAAAGGAATCAGGTCGGTCACTTGGCATAATGGACGCCAAACTTACGGCCAAACATACGACCGACAAATTTTTAGCCTACATTCCTGAGTTACGATCCCTACTAAAACAAGATGTCCTTGCCACCTATGAGGGGGACCCTGCCGCTAAAAGTGAAGCCGAGATTATTCTTTCTTACCCTGGTTTTTTAGCGACGACAATTTATCGAATTGCTCATTTTTTATACACCATGGATATCCCGCTGATGCCCCGCATAATGGCTGAAATTGTGCACAGTGAGACCGGCATCGACATCCACCCAGGAGCGACGATTGGATCATCGTTCTGTATCGATCACGGTACAGGAATCGTTATTGGTGAAACATCCGTGATAGGTCAGAACGTCAAATTGTACCAGGGGGTAACATTGGGTGCGTTAAGTGTTCCAAAATCCAAATCATCGATCAAACGGCATCCAACGCTTGGTGACAACATTGTCGTCTACGCCGAAACAACCATCTTGGGTGGCGACACAACGGTTGGCTCGAATTCCGTTATCGGAGGAAACGTCTGGATCACCCAATCCATACCTGAAAATTCGAAAATATATCTATCTTCAGATTATCAACAGCTGATTAAATCCGGTAAAATCGGAGGTTCACGTGACCATTCTTGATCAAATCGTCGAGACAAAAAAAATAGAGGTAGCCGCACTCCGAGATCAACGTCCCGATTTAGACCTTCCCGGCCACCGAAACCGTTCGTATCGATTTTTAAATGCGATTCAATCCCCGGGGCTATCGATAATCGCAGAAATAAAAAAAGCCTCGCCGTCCCGAGGGATCATCCGGCACGATTTTGATCCTTTGTTGATTGCCAATCATTTCAAAGACTCCGGAGCCGCCGCGTTATCGATTTTAACTGATGGCCCGTATTTTCAAGGGAGTCCACTATACATCCCACAAGTTAAACACGCCGTCGACCTACCTATTTTACGCAAAGAATTCATTATCGACCCAATTCAAATCCGAGAAAGTGTCGAACTTGGAGCGGATGCCATCCTGCTGATTAAGGCCATTTTAACGCGTGCTGAGTGTCAGCATTTGCTAAATTACGCCCATGAGTCCGGGCTAGATGTATTAATCGAAGTCCACAACCGGCAGGAATTGTCGGAAGTTTTGCAGTTGACCGACCTTGATATGATCGGCATCAACAACCGAAATCTGAAAACATTTGAAACGGATATTCAGTTATCCACATTACTCAAACCAATAATTTCCGATCGCCACCCCACTCTGCCAGTCGTTGCTGAAAGTGGCTATTCTTCGGTTGACCAACTACGGACATTGTCGTCACAGGGATTTGCTGGGGCACTTATTGGTGAAGGGTTAGCTGTTAATCCGGCGTTAATGTCTCAACTAAGCAGGTTTTAATCTACCGATCCCATTACAGCCATTACCTATCAGCTAATAACCTCAAAACCCTTCAGCGCTGTTAGAACGTGTACAGTACTGAATGGTCCCATATTGCTTCGCTATGTGTAGACAGGTATAATAGGACCCCATTTTATTTTAGTTCCTTTATAGAGGTGAAGTTTTGGCCATTAAAATTCGTTTGAAGCGTCAAGGTAAGAAAAAACAACCCGTTTATCGACTGGTTGTGGCTGATAGTCGCGAAGCTCGCGGCGGACAAGCAATAGAAATATTGGGGTTATACAACCCAAGGTCGAATCCAGTTCAGTTTGATTTCAACGAAGAGCGTGTAAAATATTGGATATCAGTGGGGGCCCAACTATCAGATCCCGTTCAACGCTTGTTAGGCAACCAAGGAGTTGTTCCAGTAGTCAAACGTACGTCAGCTACCCCTGGAGTAGCTCGCAAAGACCTTAAGAAAAAATAAACTAATCCTCAGAAACCCCGGCCAATTGTTGCTGGGGTTTTTAGAATAAATATTTGGGTGTGTTCATGAAAGAACTAGTTGAAAGTATAGTCAGTTCACTTGTAGACAATCCTCATCACGTTCAAGTCGATGAGACAAGTAACGAGTCTGGTGCAGTGTTAGTTATTCGTGTCGCCCAAGAGGATGTGGGAAAAGTTATTGGTAAAGAAGGTCGAATCGCAAATGCAATTCGTACTGTTGCCAAAGCCGCGGCGGCTAAGAGTGCCCGAAAAATAACTGTTGAAATCATTTCAAATCAACCATCGTCTACAGCCGCTGGGACATCCAACGAGCCAACGGTATGAGCACTAAGTCAGACCAAAAAGCAGGGGCAGCAAAACTCCCCAATCGTTCAGTAACATTGAAGCGTACAGTTACAATCAAGGTACTCGTTACCGAAAAATTCAAATCGTTTATGCAGTTCGAATTAAACGAAGGAATTAAGAATGCTGAACAGCGCATCCAGTTAATAAACCAGCAAATTCCTAACTTAAATGAAATCGCCCCCGGAGACAATCCCGGACGCCTTGCACTTATTCAGCAACTAGAAGCCGAAAAAATACAACTAGAGGCCACGATATCCGATCAACAAGCCCGCGCCACAGCCATCACTAACTTACAGTTGGACAGCTTATTTGTTCAGGGTACGGTTGACGGCTTTGTTTCCGTTTCTGAAGGCGACAACATGTATGAAAAATTGGGCGGAATGGAAATAATTTTAAAAGACGGAATCGTCCAAAAAATCAATCCAGTTGGATCGATCGAAGCCGCCTAGTAATCAACCCATGAACTTTTACTTCATTACTCTCTTCCCGGACGAGTTACGAAGTTTTTTCCAAAAAGGGATCATTGGCAAAGCCGTAGACGCCGGGATTATACGTCCACATTTCATCAACCTACGAGATTTCGCCATCAACCGATACGGTCAGGTTGATGATCCGCCATTTGGTGGGAAAAAAGGGATGCTAATCCGAGTCGATGTACTTTATAACGCCATCACATCGGTCCCCGACTATAAATCGGCCGCCATCTTTTCCACCTGTCCCAAGGGCGATATATTGTCACAATCGACGGTATCATCCATTCAGAACAATTATTCATCGCTGATTATTCTTAGCGGTTACTATGAGGGGTTTGATGACCGAATATACACCCTATTACCCATTCAGCGCTTTTCAATTGGAAACGTCATTTTATCTTCAGGAGATCCCGCTGCGATTGCATTAGCTGAATCTGTAGCGCGGTTAGTTCCTGGAGTCATTGGTGATCCGGATTGTATATCAGAGGACTCTCATGTGTCCGGATTATTGGAACATCCTCAATATGCACCGCCTAGGGTATTCCAAAATTTACCAGTACCTGATATTTTGTTAAGCGGTCATCATAAAAACATTGCATCGTGGAAACGACAGCAAAGTTTGGGAACTTCGTTGTTATTACAGCCTCAATTATTAGCCGATGTCCATCTTTCACAAGAAGACAAGGCATTGTTGACCGACTTTTTAAAGGAGTAAGTCATGTCCTCGTCTCAAATTATCGAACAAATTGAAAACGCTCAGATTAAAGAAAATACCCCTCAATTCAGTGTCGGGGACACGGTGGTTGTATCTACCGCAATTATCGAAGGAAAAAAACGTCGGATTCAAAAATTTGAAGGAACGGTTGTAAAGAAAACCGGCAAGCGCGTAAGAGAAAGTTTTACCGTCCGACGAGTCATCGATAAGATCGGCGTTTAGAAAACTTTCCTTCTACATTCTCCCCTTGTTGAAGATGTATCGATCGTAAAACGTGGCGTTGCCCGCCGGGCCAGACTTAATTACCTTCGTGGTCGCGTTGGTGCAAAAGCCAATCGGATGAAAACCAAGGAAACTAAAGTAAAAACCTCATGATTCGGGTGGGGATTGCCGGCGCCTCAGGTTACACCGGCCTTGAGCTAATTCGCTTATTGAGTCGGCATCCCCAAGTTAGCATTTCTAGATTATACTCAAAATCACAGATTGGCGTCTCCATCGCATCAATCTACCCCCATTTAAGTGGAATCATAGATATCATATTAGAAGAGTTAACGGCCCAATCCTTAACGGGTATAGACGTTTTATTTTTAGCCCTCCCCCACGGCCAATCACAACAATACGTTGAGACAATTTTTTCGTCGGGAGTACGCACCATCGACCTGTCGGCTGATTTTCGTCTGAACTCTCCCAGTATCTACAAGACCTACTACAACGATGACCATATAAAGCCAGAATTACTAGGGCAGATACCACTTGGACTTCCTGAGTTATTTAGGACGAAAATAATTAATGCTCCATACGTTAGTTGTCCCGGATGCTACGCAACCTCTGTGATGGTGGGATTGGCACCGCTTTCACGAACTGGACGTCTAAACGAAATGGTAATCGTCGATTCCAAATCGGGAGTTTCTGGCGCCGGTAGAACGGTCAAAGAGTCAAACTTATATTGTGAAGTGAACGAATCATTTACCGCCTATTCAACGGGCACTCATCGACATACCGCCGAAATGGAAATGGTTTTAGGAAGCCGAATATTATTTTCACCGCATTTAGTGCCGATGAGTCGTGGCATTTTGTCAACAATGTACGTCGATGCGGCTCTTTCGGTTCGCGAATTTCAGGATCTGTATACTGATTTTTATAGGTCTGAACCGTTCGTGACAATCCTTACCGGAAATGGAATTCCAAGCACCAAAATGGTAACGGGCACAAACTCAGTATTTATCGGGTATACCCCACTCCCCAAATATGGAAAAACGGTTATATATTCGGCGCTGGATAACCTAATCAAGGGCGCATCTGGCCAAGGTATTCAATGTATGAATGTAATGTTTGGATTTGAGGAAGATGCTGGACTACCTAAGGTCGCTCATTATTTTTAGGTATGCCGTCTGTTGCTCATGTTGCGGTACTTCGCGCTGTTCATTCCCTTTATACGTATGTAATACCATCCCACTTATTGGATGAGGTTGCTATAGGAACTTGGGTTCATGTCCCCTTCGGAACCGTCCTGGCTCCAGGAGTCGTATTTGCGATTGATCATCAGCACATCACCTCCCTCCCCCTTAAACCTATCGACACTATTGATTCAAAGCGTCCACATCTCACTTTGGATCAATTTCAATTAATCGACTGGATACGTAATCACTATCTAACAACACCGTTTCAAGCGATACAGACCGTAGTGGGCAAGCAAACAATTCGACCCGTTGAAGTCCAAAATATTAGTACTGAATCTTCGACGCCACATCCGGCATCTTCGGCTCAACGGGAAGCAATTCAAGCTATCTTATCATGCGAACACTATCAGGATATTTTACTCCACGGAGTAACCGGAAGTGGAAAAACTGAAGTCTATTTACAAGTCACCACCCAAATATTAATGCGCGGGAAATCGGCATTAGTCCTTGTCCCAGAAATAGCATTAACCCCTCAAATTAGTCGACTATTTTCTGATCGACTGGGTCAAAATGTCGTTGTGGTTCATTCGGGATTAACAAAAAAACAACGAAGCGAAGCCTGGAATCGTATTTACAATGGGGCGTCACGAGTTGTCATTGGCCCACGATCTGCCGTTTTTTCACCGATCCTAAATCTAGGGGTGATTATTGTCGACGAATGCCACGATGGCTCCTATAAACAGGAACAAAATCCACGATACGATGCGCTAAGTGTTGCAAAATTCCGCGCAAAACACGCCAATATTCCATTGGTATTAGGGTCAGCAACACCGACTATCGAGCAACTTTACACCCATAAAAATAATCCCAAATTCCATATCAAACTTCCTACTCGGATTCTCAACCGACCAATGCCAGAGGTACACCTCCTCGACACCCGTGATCATTCCCTATTTCCTGACGACGCCATAATCGGAAATCCGTTAATTCAAGCAATAAAAATAGCTACGGCCAAACGCGAAAAAGCGATGATTTTAGTTAATCGACGGGGATATGCCCCCACTGTCTCATGTCAAAAATGCAAAAATATTGTGTCCTGCTCAGAATGCAATCTGGGGTACACGTACCACTCGGATCGAAAACTACGATGCCACCGATGCTTTACAATAATTCCACTTCCGACAGGCTGCCCATCGTGTCGGAAAGGAAATATTGCAATATCAGGAATTGCCATTCAAAAGGTCGAAATTGAACTCAGAAAATACTTACCGGAATCTCACATCCTGCGACTCGACCGAGATACAGGAAGCACGCCGCAAAAGATTTCTGAAATTATGGATGAATTCAGAAACTCCGGTGATGTGTTAATTGGCACCCAAATGATCGCCAAGGGGCATGATATCGCCGACGTTACTGTCGTAGGTATTGTTGGACTAGACAGTTCATTGGGAATTCCAGACTTTCGCGCCTGCGAACGTACATTCCAACTCATATGTCAGGTATCGGGTCGAGCTGGACGAGGTGAAAAACCAGGTGAAGTGTACCTTCAGAGCGCACACCCCAACCACTACGCTGTTGTTTCAGCTATCTCAAATGATACCGAAACTTTTTTTAATACTGAAATTGGATTCAGAAAATCGTTACACTATCCCCCATTTACAGAGCTAGTAAATATCATAATTTCGGGGACAAACGCTCAGCTAGTGGCCACATTTAGTCGAAAATTATATCAGCACAGCCAGAAAACACTGGATCCGCTCGCAGTTACGATCATGCCGGTACAGCCAGCTCCCGTGCCAATGATCCGTAACCATGTCCGATGGCATATTTTGTACAAATGCATTCCGGGTCAGTCAGAATTAATTCGACGTATCCTTCAATCGGCACCTGTTCCACCTCGAGGCATACGACTGATCGTTGATTTCGATCCACAATCGATACTATGATTTACAATATGTCGACTGACGAATTAACAATCGAACCTATCCAAAAAGTGATTGTCAATCTGGGGCTGTCAGCCAAACTCACCTCACGTATCGACGAACTATTAACTCAGTTTCAATTGCAAGTTACTGAATTACCCATTGCCGATGGGATATTGGTAATCAAAAAATGCACTATGGTCCTACCCTCTCATATCGACCGATTAATTAAAGTCAATACTCCCGACCTTGTGGTCGCTCAATTTATATCGATGATCTTAAAATATATATTAGGTGATCGAGGAACTATTGATTTATCGGACCTTTCAGATCTGGAACGTACAGATATGGTGGTTTACGATCGACTAACAGAGGCTGACTTTCGGGCGGGTGAGACAGCATTACACCAGGTGGCTTTTTTAAAATTAAATGGGGGTCTGGGAACCACAATGGGATGTACGGGACCCAAATCACTAATAAAGGTAACCGATAGCGAGTCGTTTCTCGATATAATATTGAACCAAATCAGCACACTGTCCCGGCTAAATTCCTGCGACATTCCTCTGGTCTTAATGAATAGTTATTACACCGACGCTGCGACACGTACTGCCATTGGTGATCGAAGTAACTACTTAAATTTACTCCAACATCAGGTGCCTAGAATCGATGTTCGAACCGGTGAGCCGGTCGATTTCGAATCTGACCCCTCGGCTGAATGGAATCCTCCTGGACATGGGGATATATATGCCGCTCTTGCATCAAGTGGGACGCTCGATCGCCTTTTAGGCAACGGCATACGATATTTGTTCGTCTCAAATTCGGATAATTTAGGTGCCACGATTGACTTGAAAATTCTGGGGTACATGGTAAGACAAAATCTCGCATTTTTGATGGAAACTACAGAAAAAACCCATGCCGACCGAAAGGGAGGTACCTTAGTTCGACAAAATGACCGATTATTCCTACTGGAGCGAGCTCAGGTAATGCAGTCACAACTCGATGAGTTTGAAAATATTGATCGGTACAGGATTTTCAACACGAATAATATTTGGCTCGACCTGTATCAAATAAAAGCGCGTTTGGATGCCCTTGATTTGGACCTGCCACTCATCGTTAATCCGAAAGTCGTCCATGGAGTCCGTGTCGATCAGTTAGAATCGGCAATGGGTTCCGGAATCAGTTTATTTGAACGCACAGCGTCAGTTGTTGTTCCTCGAACTCGATTTATGCCCGTAAAATCAGTCAATGATTTACTGATCCTTCGATCTGATTTAGTCGATAAAACCAATGATGGCCAGTTGGTATTGACGACTCGTCGGGCCCGTACCTTACCGACAATTCAACTAGGATCGGCGTATCAGCGGGTAGATGATTTTAATCGGTTGATACCCCACGTGCCATCACTCCGTCAGTGTCGATCGCTTGAAGTTTCCGGAAACGTCGGGTTCGGCAAATCAGTGTCGATCAAAGGGAGCGTTCGAATTACTTCACAAGCGGCGGCAACCGTTGTTATCTCAAATTGCGTGTTTCACGACGAAGAAATACACATCGACTCCGAGGGGGGACTGAGTCGGAGGCCCATTGAATTACCAAGTTAAGTTTACAGTTGTAGGTCAAGGACTGGTCGGGTCACTCGTTGCGTTACAACTACTAGACTCTGGGGCCGACGTACAGGTTATCGATCGTGCACCGCGCCGGTGCGCCAGCTGGGTGTCATCGGGTATGATTGACCCTATTTCAGGCCAACGATTTGCGACGACGTGGAACTATCATACGCATGCGCCCTTAGCCGTCGCTACGTACAAGCGACTTGAAGATCGTTTCGGAATCAAAATTTTAAGGGAGAGTCCCATTTGGAGGCTGTTTCGCGACAATCAGGATCGACAAACCTACCAAAAAAAACGAGAAAAAGGTGCACTCGACGGGTTTATCGATTCTGAATTTCATGACACCCACCACCGCCACATCCGAAGCCCGTTTGGTGGAATCCAGGTCCGTGGCGGATATATCGTGGATGTGGAGCAATTGACTCGACGGCTAGCCATATACTTCGATACTCTAGGAATTCTGCAATTTGGGGAGGTTGCCAATTTAACGAACTCAGAGCAGATCATCATTCACTGTACAGGTGCGTACGCGGCTAGCACGCCATTGTTTTCATGGTTACCGTTTAGAAATTCTCGCGGCGAATGCATCCGTTTTACATCTAATGAACTCTCTTTGCCTGGGATCATCAACAACGGATTTTGGATTTGCCCACTGGGAAATGGGGAATTCAAAGCTGGCGCTACGTATTCTTGGGAGGATTTATTTAGTATGCCGAAGGCGATCGAATACCACCAGGTATTAGACAAACTCCGGACAATCATTCCATCCGTTCCGATCCATGAGCTCAGGGTTGAGTCGGGCACTCGAAGCATTATGGAAGACACCCTACCGGTAGTGGGATGTCACCCAAATTATCCGAATGAATTAATTGTCTCGGGTGTCGGTTCAAAAGGGACTCTCTCGGCCCCGTTTCTTGCCCGACAAGTTCAGCAATTCCTGTTAAACAATGCTGAAATCCACCCTGAAATTTCGATACAACGTTTTATAAAAAAATATTATTTTCACGGTCATTATTGATATCAAGTCTCAATAATAGCGCCTTGATTAGATGCCTATAGTTTAATAGAATATCGGTATCTTTTAGGATGGGTAACACCATCCCAACTGAACAACCCCACTGTATAAGTCTCCAAAAAATTTAATGCTATTTTTTTCGGCGGATTTTTGGCCGGAACTTTATATTTTTTTTGGGAGCTCGGTGTGCCGTTCAATGGTTTCTAGATATCAACTATTAGGAGTTCGCTATGAGTGTCGACAGTGTTATTAGTTATATTATCAAGCGCAACGGGGAAAAAGTTGAATTCGACCAAGAGCGTATTTCTATAGCCATTCACAAGGCTTTTTTATCTGAAAATATTTGTACGCCGGAGGTAGCTTCGGAACTGGCGCGCGAAGTCGTTTTGCGGGTTCGTGAAAATATCGGAAATGCAGAAACTACTCAGGTTGAATTTGTTCAAGACCTTGTTGAAGAAGTATTGATGCTTCGAGGCCATCACAAGGTGGCAAAGCGATATATTCTTTATAGGGAGCGTCACAAAGAAGAACGGCAGCAACAAATTCAGGCACGAATCCGAGAAAAAACCCTCGAGGTTGTTATTAACGGTACCGAAACCGTTATTTTTAATCCAATTACAATCGAGGAGAATTTACGCCAATTAGCGCCTGATTTAATGAGAGTATCGATTACTGAAATGGTTGATGCTGTTACTCGTCAAGTTTACGATCGAATTCCTATCCGAGAAATCGAACTCCTTGTATTAGGAGCGGCTCGCGAACGCATAGAACGGCATTACGAATATGCTTACTTGGCAGCACGGATTGCAATTAATGATTTGTATAAAAAGGTTTTAGGGGAACCGATGAATACAATTAAGCTCGATACCGCCTACAGAAAACGATTTGCTGAATACATACAGCATGGGATTGCGCTCGAGTTACTTAATCCTGAACTTGGAAATTTCGATTTAAATAAAATTTCCGCCGCACTCTCTCCTCAACGGGACAAGTTATTTATGTACCACGGCGTACAGATATTATTAGATCGTTATCTACTACAAGATCGTTCATATGAAAAAAATACATTTGAACTTCCGCAATGGTTTTGGATGCGAGTGGCGATGGGATTAGCCATAAAAGAAACACACAAGGAAGATCGTGCGATCGAATTTTACTCAATTCTGTCATCTTTAGACTTGGTGTCGTCGACCCCGACGTTGTTCAATAGTGGGACCTTACACAGTCAAATGAGTTCCTGTTATCTAAACACGGTCGATGACTCCCTCGGAGCAATTTTTAAAACTTACTCTGATAATGCATTTTTAAGTAAATGGGCCGGAGGAATTGGTACCGATTGGACTCGAGTCCGTGGTACAGGATCCAAAATTAAAGGTACAAATGGATCATCGCAAGGGGTTATCCCGTTTATTAAGATATTTAATGATGTCGCGCTAGCCGTGAATCAAGGGGGTAAACGTAAAGGTGCCATGTGTGCGTATTTAGAAGTCTGGCATTCGGATTTCGAGCAATTTCTAGAACTTAAGAAAAACACTGGCGATGAACGACGTCGAGCGCACGACATTAATACGGCGGCATGGATACCTGATTTATTCATGAAACGAGTCATTGAAAACGCAGACTGGACCTTTTTTTGTCCAGGAGATGCGATCGACCTTCACGATCTTTATGGAAAAGCATTCGAAGACCGATATGAATACTATGAAAAATCCGGCACCATACCGCGAACAAAGACTGTAAAAGCACTTGATTTATGGAAAAAAATGTTAACGATGCTTTACGAGACTGGGCATCCATGGATCACCTTCAAAGATGCCGCTAATGTCAGAAATCCCCAAAGCCATTGTGGCGTGATTCATTCCTCCAACCTGTGTACTGAGATTACCTTGAATACATCAGACGATGAAACAGCTGTATGTAACTTAGCCAGTATCAACCTCGCAAACATGATTAAAGATGGCCGATTGGACGAAGAAAAAATTAAAAAAACAGTTTCTATCGGTATTCGAATGTTGGACAACGTCATTGATAACAATTTTTACCCCACCCAAGAGGCTAAAAAGGCCAACTTCAGACACCGAGCCGTTGGATTGGGGCTAATGGGATATCAAGATGCCCTCTACCAGTTGGATATTTCATTTGACTCTGACGCAAATCTTGAATTTGCCGATCGATCAATGGAAATGATTTCGTATTACGCAATCGAGGCCAGTTCTGATCTTGCTGCCGAACGGGGTAGTTATGAAACATATCCTGGGAGTAAATGGGCTCAGGGAATATTCCCGTTCGATACCATTCAATTGCTCGAGAAAGAGCGCGGTCGAGAGATAGAAGTATCTAAAATCTATCGAATGGATTGGGATCAACTGAAATCGAAAGTCAGCCGTGATGGGATCCGTAATTCGAATACCATGGCCATTGCTCCCACAGCAACGATCGCCAATATTTCCGGTGTGTATCCATGTACGGAACCCGCCTATAAAAATATATATATGAAAGAAAATTTATCAGGGAATTTTGTTGTCATAAACAGATACTTAATTGATGACCTTGAAAAAATCGGACTTTGGGATAACGAAATGTTAAGTAAAATCAAGTTAAATAACGGTTCTGTAAGCGAAATTGGTGACGTTCCCAATAAATTAAAATCGAAGTACAAGGAAACGTTCGAAATAGATTCCCAGTGGATTGTCGACGCGGCCAGCCGCCGGAGTAAGTGGATCGATCAGTCAGCATCAACCAATATTTTTATGGCCACAACAAGCGGCAAGGCACTCAGCGACATCTACCTTTCAGCCTGGAAAAAAGGGTTGAAAACGACATACTATCTTCGAACATTAGGTGCTTCACAAGTCACGAAGGCAACGGTAGCCATTGAGAACAATCGCCAAATGCCACGGACAACCAGTTCCGACGCCAGTGACGTCATCGTCGGCGATGCAAACACCCAGGTTCAGCGTCCAAGTTCTGCCCACACAACTACACAAGCAGCTCTCCTACCCACAGTGATGGATTCTGAGTGTGAAGCCTGTCAATAAGGAGTAAATTATGGCATTAAACGATCTATTTCAAGGCGATTTCAAATTCAATAAGCTGTCGAATGCCGAGATAATTAACAAACGACGAGTCATCAATGGCTACGACGATGGACTAATGCAAATCTCGCCACTAAAACACCCCTGGGCATATGAAATATTCGAGACGATGATTCGGAACACATGGGTACCGCAAGAGGTTCCCATGCAGGCAGACGTCAATCAGTGGAACGCCGACAATATATTGACCGATAAAGAGCGACGGGTTTATGAACGCAGCCTAGCATTTGTTTCTAACTTGGACGGACTACAAACAAATAATTTAGCATGCAATATCATTCGCCATATTACTAGTCCGGAACTTATCCTCGCCATCACTCGGCAAACATTTGAGGAAGCCCTCCACGTCGTCAGTTACGCGACATTAGTGGAAGCGTTAGCGCTCGATCCAGAAGAAATATATGGGATGTACCGCACGGACAAAGATCTATACGACAAGAACCAAATTGTACTACGGGCTGTTTCTAAGATTGCTGATCCCGCATTCCGTACCGGCACGTTTGAAAACGACCAAATGTTCCTCGAAGCATCAATTGGAAATATTATTATTGAGGGCATCTATTTCTATAGCGCGTTTTTAATTTTTTATGTGCTTCGACGTAACAACAAAATGCCGGGTAGTGCCGAGATGATTCAATTTATTAATCGAGACGAAGATATGCACCTCAAACTGTTCATACACATCAGTAACGCAATAAAAGATGAACAGCCAGAATTATGGACCCCTGAATTTCAACAGCGAATAACCAATAATATTAAAGATGCGGTTGAAATGGAGTACAAATGGGGAGCTTCTTGTATTCAAGAAGGTATTTTGGGATTAACACCTGAAAATTTACGCCAATATCTGGAATTTGTTGGCGACGTTCGCTTAACTTGCCTGGGATTGCCGAAGGTTTGGAACAGCGCAAATCCGTTTCCATGGATCGACGAACTCACTCAAGGAAATATGATTGAAGTCAATTTTTTTGAAGGAAGAGTAAAAGAATATCAAACAGGGACGTTAGAGTGGTAGGGATAAACTAAGGAGACCGATATGAAAGACACGCTATCACAAAATTTAACCCGAGTAGAGTCCGATACGATGGGCAAAATAAATGTTGAAAATGACAAATATTGGGGAGCACAAACCCAGCGTTCCCTACACCATTTTGGAATTGGCGATGATCGAATGCCTCGAGAACTAATTCGAGCATTTGGGATCTTAAAAAAAGCCGCTGCTGAAGCAAATTTTGAGCTTGGAAAGCTACCTCGAGACAAGATGGAACTAATCGTTCAGGCCGCGGACGAAGTCATTTCTGGAACACTCGACGCGCATTTCCCCCTTCGTATCTGGCAAACTGGATCAGGTACGCAGACGAACATGAATGTCAATGAAGTAATATCAAACCGAGGGATCGAGTTATCAGGTGGTGAAATGGGATCAAAACACCCAATTCATCCAAATGATGATGTCAATAAATCCCAATCATCAAACGATACATTTCCAACTGCAATGCATATTGCAGCGGCGGACATTTTAGTTAATCAATTAATTCCAATGTCTATAAAATTTAGAGACGGTCTCGCCAAAAAGAGCGAGCTATTCTCAAAAATAATAAAAATTGGACGCACTCACTTAATGGATGCTGTCCCACTAACCCTCGGGCAGGAATTTTCGGCCTATGTCACCCAGATGGACCAAAATATCTCACGAATTCATCAGGTATTACCTGACATTTTAGAACTGGCGATTGGTGGAACCGCCGTAGGAACAGGGCTAAACACACATCCTGAGTTTGCGAATCGAGTTTCAAAAAAAATAGCAACAGCAACTGGAATTGGGTTTTCATCTGCGGAAAACAAGTTTGCAGGTCTTTCAAGTAACGATCCGTTAGTTTTTGCATCCGGCGCATTAAAAACTATGGCCGCTACGTTAATGAAGGTGGCCAACGATATCCGATGGATGGGTTCGGGACCGAGGTGTGGACTCAACGAATTATTACTACCTGAAAATGAACCGGGCTCGTCCATTATGCCCGGCAAAGTTAATCCAACTCAAAGCGAAGCAATGACAATGGTCTGTGTCCAAGTTATGGGTAACGATACTGCTATATCTATCGCAGGATCCCAAGGTAATTTCGAATTAAATGTTTTCAAACCAGTAATTATCCACAATTTTATTCACTCATGCCGACTATTGACGGATGCCATGTCGCATTTTCTTGAGCATTGTCTCGATGGATTAGTCGCGAACGATGAGCAGATCCAACGATATGTTGACCAATCACTAATGCTAGTCACAGCATTGAACCCACATATTGGATACGATAAAGCCGCTCAGGTTGCAAAAAAAGCGCATAAGGAAAATCTGTCGTTGAAAGAAGCTAGCATCGAATTAGGGTTCCTTTCGGAACAAGAATTTGAAAAATTCGTACGCCCAGAAGAAATGTTATCACCCCAGTAAAAGAACGTTGCTTGACAGTACTTCGATAGACTGAACCTTTGCCAATTCGATTCTTTTGTCTCGTTAGGCCTTGCCTCAGCAGGGCCTAAACATTGGAAGCACTTGATCTTTCTCCGATACTATCGTTCGGATATTCGGGTCTAAACGCCAATCAATTGCAAGATTTGGATCGTCCCATCGTATACCGGACTCATCGGTTGGGACATATGAATGGCTACATAGATATTCAACTACCGCGTGCTGGGACAGCACATAAAACCCATGAGCAGCCGTTTCCGTTAGCAACGCCATACGTCGATTATCCTCCGATAGCTCCATGCCAACCCATTGGCCATAGGTACTTGATTCTGGATCAATATCCACGGCTACATCCCAGATAATGCCTTTGATTACACGAACAAGTTTAGCTTGCTGTGACGGCGATTTTTGAAAGTGAAGCCCCCGAAGTACACCTTGTTTCGACATGCTCTGGTTTAATTGAACAAAGGTATGCGGCAATCCAGCCGATTTGAGCTTATTGTGCTGGTATACCTCAAAAAAAATACCCCTTGAATCAGAAAAAATTTCCGGCTCAAGTAGATAGCAACATTTTAAGTTCGTGGGTTCAATTTTCATTAATTACCCTCCCTTGCTTTCAAAAATTCAATGCCATATTGTTCAAAACCAGCCAGCATTTTCTGGGCTTCCTGAATGACAGGGAGCGGTATCCCAGCCATTTTAGCCACATGTAGACCGTAACTCTTATCCGCGGTTCCCTTCAGAAAGCGATGGGTAAATACAATATCATCATCAGTTTCAACAATTTCCATCGTATAATTAAAAAGGCCAGGTAATCGCCCCTCCAATGCCGTTAATTCATGATAATGCGTTGCAAATAACGTGCGCGCACCAATTCTTAAGGCGATATCCTTTGTTATCGAACAAGCAATACTCATCCCATCAAATGTGGAAGTTCCCCTCCCTACTTCGTCTAGAATGACTAAACTGTCGGGCGTAGCCGTACCTAAAATTGAGGCGGTTTCTAACATTTCAACCATAAACGTACTATGTCCTTTGTACAAGTTATCTAATGCTCCAATCCGAGTATATAGTCGATCAACCGGGGAAAGATGCATCGCGTTAGCTGGTACAAAACATCCCATTTGGGCCATTACCACAGCGAGAGCTACTTGCCTCATCATTGTCGATTTACCTGCCATATTGGGTCCCGTCACCAATAGAAAGCGGTGGTCTTTGGTCATTGACACCGAATTAGGAGTATATGTTTCCAATCCACGCTCTACAATCGGATGGCGCCCCGAATCAATCATCAACATTCGATTCTCTCGGGCTTCAAATCGAGGCCGAACATACCCGTTTTTCTGTGAGACAGTAGCTAGAGATTGAATTGTGTCAAGTTCAGATAACATAAGTGCAACTTCTTGAATGAATGGAACCGTTTCAAAAATAGACCGGACTATTTCTTGAAACAACTCATATTCAAGCGCAAATTGTCGCTCCTCCCCATTGAGTAATATCAGCTCTTTTTCTTTCAATTCCGGAGTAATATATCGCTCTGCATTGGCTAGAGTTTGCTTTCGAACATAGTGATCCGGGATTTTATCCTTGTGACTATTTGGTAGCTCAATATAATAACCAAACACCTTATTAAAACCGACCTTTAACGACCGAATGCCTGTAGCCCCGCGCTCCATTTCTTCAAGCGAGGCTATCCATTGCCGGACTTCAGCGAATGACTGCTTTAAATCATCCAGAACTTGACTATACCCATCTTTAATTATTCCCCCATCGCGGGCTGACGTTGGGGGTCCTTCCACAATCGCGTCTGTAATTAATTGAACAGTGGTCATGACAGGGGAATTGGAAGCAAGAACGTCGGCGTAAAAATTAAACTGTCGCCGTAAGAATCTACTCGAAAATTCAGTCAACAAATTTGGTAAGCGATTCAATGCGTTTAATGAATCTCTAAGTGAAATACAATCACGGGGATTATTCGTCCCAGAAACAATACGACCAACTAATCGCTCAATGTCGTATATTTCATTTAAAACGTCACGAATCTCTCCACGAGTATGAAAATCCAACACCAACTCTTCTACCGCATCTAACCGTGCCTCTATACGTTTAACATTACGCAATGGTTCGGCGATAACCGATCGCAATTTTCGCCCGCCCATGGCCGTACATGTTTCATTTAGCAACGCAAACATGGACGATTGTTTGGTAGATGAGTCACGAGATTGAACAAGTTCGAGATTGACCATAGTTGTTCGATCCAAGATCATAATATCGTCAAACGTGTATGGCATTAATTTATGAACATGAGGCAAGCTGGTCTTTTGAACAAATTTTGCATATTCCAGAACAGCAAGGGCAGACGACAACCAATCGGTATCCCCATCGAGTCCAAATGAGGCTAAGGAAGCACTCCCAAAATGATTAATCAACAGCTGAGCGGCTCGATCTCCACTTAAAAAATCAGTTCGATTGACAACTAAATCATCAGGCGGTGTCCAATTCAATTTTACAGGCAAGACAATTTCTTTCGGCTGAAGCCTCTGGATATGCCGTTCTAATTCACTAATATTTTTGACCCGACACACCTTAAACTCTCCAGTCGAAAGCTCTAAAAACGATAGCGAAAAGCCCCCTTTTATAGCAGACACCCCAACCAGAAAATTTGTCTCGTTTTTACCGAGAGCACTGGCGCTCATTACCGTACCAGGAGTTACAATTTTAACTACTTCTCGCCGGGTTAACCCCTTATTCGCAGCAGAATCTTCAACTTGTTCACAAATGGCGACTTTGAAACCGCGTGACACTAATTTTTGTATATAATTCTCCGATGCATGATGAGGAATTCCACACATTGGGACTCGATTTTCATCCTTTCCCCGTCCAGTCAAGGTAAGCTCGAGTTCACGCGAGGCAATCTTGGCATCCTCTTGAAACATTTCGTAAAAATCCCCAAGTCTAAAAAACAATATTGCGTCCTGGAACTCCGCCTTGATTTCTGAATACTGTCGGAGCATTGGCGTATTCAGAGAGTCGTCAGTACCCGTGGATGACATTATCTTATCGAAACAGGCAAGTGAGACCGTAGGTCGTCAACGAATTTGGCATGAATCTCATTCACTTCGTCATCTAATAGAGTTCGCTCAGAATGCTGATAAATAAACGCGAAGCCAACGCTCTTATGATTGGCGCCGATCGAGTCTGATTCAAATAAATCAAACAAATAAAAATCCATAACTTCGGCGGGTAAACGGGATTTTATTTCACCCTGAATGGCATCAAACCCGAGTGTTTTAGGGGCCAGGAATGCAAGATCTCGTCGAATGGAGGGAAATCTACCAAACGGAGAAAACATTTTATTTCGCGTTGGTAATGATGCCAGAAGTGTTAAATTAAATTCAATATATCCGATAGATTGTCGAATATCATAGCCTTTCACCCCATCCGGATGAACGAATCCCACGGTGCCAACTATGATGTCCCCAAACCAAAGGTCAGCACTTAATGTCGGATGAAATAAGGGATTATTAGTTGATTTAAGTTGAAAATCTACTATATCTAGTTGGTCAAGAAGCTCGCGCATCAATCCATTCAAATGAGAAAATGTGTACTTCGCCCATTCTTTTTGATCTATTGTATAGGGAGACAGTAGTTGATCCCCGGTAACCAACGCGCCACTCATAATATGTTCACAAACCGTGCCATCCGGATGAGTAAAAAACACTTTACCAACCTCAAATAGCCGCAAATTACTAATTTGCCTTTTAATATTAAACGCTGCCGTTTTAAGTATCGATGCTAAAAGTTCAGATCGCATGGTTGATTCAGCTACGGACAAAGGATTTTGAATCATTAACGATTTTTTTTCGACTGGCCGTTGACTCAACAGTAAATCGTCGGGAGAAATCATTGTATAAGTTTGAATCTCCTGAAACCCTTGATTAATCAAAAAGGTCTCAACCGCCGCCCGAATGATTGACAAGCGCGTAGCTTTTTCTTGAATAATCATGGGTCCCGAAAATTCATTCGGAATACCATCCAACCCTATAATACGGGCTACTTCTTCAGCTAAACATGGCCAATCTTTTACGTCATGGCACCGCCAACTGGGAGGTACAATTTCCCAGGTATCGCCCAATGAGTTGACCGAAAATCCAAGTGATTTTAATACATTGATTTGCATTTCGTGAGGGTAAGTTGTACCCAGTAATTGATTTATTTTTTGAGGCACCATAAGTATCGGGGCCGGAAGCAGTGTCGAATACAGTTGGGTTTCAACTTGGAGCGACATGGACGAAACCGATGCATTAGTTAGCGTCTGAAGCAGATGCAGTGCGCGATCCGCCCCGATCTGTACACCCAACGGGTCAACCCCACGTTCAAATCGAATCGAACTTTCGGTCCGCAATCCAACATGGTTCCTAGATCGACGGACGTCAACGGGAGTAAAATAAGCTGATTCTAAAATAATGTTCCTGGTTCCAGAATCCACACTGGTGCCAAATCCACCCATGACGCCTGCAAGAGACACCACTCCGTTGCGATCGGAAACAATTGGGGCCCCAGGTAAAATAGCCCTTGTCTCCTGGTCGAGTGTCTGGAAGGTAATATTAGCTGGCGAAGATCCTACCCGAATCACATCTCCCTCCCATTTATCGGCGTCGAACGCATGCAATGGTTGCCCCAATTCGAGAAGCACATAATTAGTTATATCAACAATAATATTGTGGCTACGAATACCGCATTTTGACAACCGACGTTCCATCCACAGTGGTGTCGGCGCGGGAAAAATATTCCCGACAGACCGAGCCAAATATACCGGACATTGATTTTGTGTATCCACAATCAATTGGGTTGGCCCCGACGTTAATTTAAATTCTGGATCTACTAAATAATCCATCTCAGGCTGTCGTAATGGTCGACCCAACAGAACACTAATTTCACGAGCGAGGCCCAACATACTTTGGCAATCGCCACGATTAGGCAGTATCGAGACATCAAACACAGAGTCCTTGAGTTGGGCATAGTCTACAAAATTTAATCCAAGCGGAGTGGAGGGATGAAGAATCCAGATTCCATCGGATAATTCATCAATACCCAATTCTGTTTTGGAACATAACATTCCATTTGATTCCACGCCCCTCAGCACGCTCGGTTTTATTTTTAATCCACTGGCAAGAACAGCTCCTGGCAAACTAACTGGCACCACATCTCCAACAGACACATTCCTAGCCCCCGTAACGATTTGGCGAGTCGTCACACCGTCGAAGATCTGAGTAATCTGGAGGCGATCCGCATTGGGATGCTTTTCCAACGATTCGATTCGTCCGGTAATAATATTAGACAAGTTTACACCGGTACTTATTATCTCTTCGACTTCAAATCCAGCTGAGATCAATTTTTTGGCTAATTGTTCAGGTTCAATATCGGCCATGTCTACGAAGTCGGCCAACCAGGAAAATGGGAATTTCATTATGTATTATCCTTATTAAAACTGACCTAGAAAACGAAGGTCATTTTCGTATAACAGTCGAATATCAGAAATATTGTAGCGAAGCATTGCCAAGCGCTCGATTCCAATCCCGAACGCAAACCCTGTTACCTGGTCCGGATCATATCCAGCAGATAAAACTACCTTTCGATTAACCATTCCTGCGCCTAAAATTTCTAACCACCCGGTCTGTTTACACGACTGGCATCCCTCCCCATTACATCGGCCGCATTCAACATCCACTTCCGTGGACGGTTCCGTAAACGGGAAGTAACTTGGTCGAAACCGAACCTTTCGAGATTGGCCAAAAAATTCCTTCAAAAAATATACAAGCGTACCTTTAAGTTGAGAAAAGGTCACCGTTGAATCCACGTATAATCCCTCAACCTGATGAAACATCGGAGAATGTGTCACATCCAAATCACATCGATAAACATTTCCGGGGACGATTATTTTGATCGGGGGTGACTGAGTTTCCATTGTCCGGATTTGAACAGGGGAGGTATGGGTACGCAACAACAAGCTATTCTCTAAATAAAACGTGTCATGCATTTCGCGGGCTGGATGATCGGCAGGTATATTGAGGGCTTCAAAATTATAATACTCCGTCTCAACATCGGGACCTTCTTTAACACTAAATCCCATCCGCGAAAAAATGGCAACAACATCCTGCAGTACGAGCTGTATGGGATGCCGTCGGCCAATCAAACGCCGAATCGGCGGCAAATGAATATCGACACCTTCGGATCGCAATTTATTCTGGGACTCCTGAGCTTGAAACAGTACCAATTTTTGGTTCAATACAGATGAAATCTCGTCTTTGAGTTGATTGGCTAATTGACCAAGTCGTGGTCGATCGTTTGGGGCTACCGATGCTAATCCTTTTAATATCTCGGTCAGCTCCCCTTTCTTACCCAAAATCCGTACTCTTAACCCTTCAATGTCCGTAACTGACTCGGCTCGAGATAAGCTGTCGAACGCCCCCTCTTTGAGTTGCGCTAATAATGACTCAATCATTGTAAAAGGTACCTATCATAGTCTTGATCTAAGGAACAACGGTTCATCCATTCCAAAATGTATTCCCCAAATTCACTCGCAGTGGCGCCATCTGGGCGACCAGTAATAACTAGCCGGCGTTCCCCACTCACACAAATCTCCAGGGCTTTTTCAATTCGTTCAGCCGCCTCAGGGAAACCGATATGTCGGGCCAACATCGCCGCTGCTTTTATCATCGAGGCCGGATCGGCATACTGTCCGCGACCTTCCAATATCATTCGGGGGGCCGACCCATGAACCGCTTCAAACATCGCCCATTTATTCCCCAAATTTGCGCTACCAGCGGTCCCCACCCCGCCCTGAATCTGAGCCGCTTCGTCTGTGATAATATCTCCGTAAAGGTTAGGCATCACTAATACCTCAAACTGATGGCGTCGTTCAGGGTCTAATAACTTAGCCGTCATAATATCAATGTACCATTCGTCACTGGTAATCCCATATTGGACATACTCTTGAGCAATTCGCTTCGCAACGGATGAAAATCGCCCATCTGTCGTTTTTACGACATTTGATTTGGTAACCACCGTTACGCGTTGTTTATTATTTAAACGAGCGTATTCAAAGGCCATTCGTATAATACGTTCAGACCCTTGTTCTGTTGTAATTTTAAAATCAACACTCAGATCGCTCGTAACATCGAATCCCTGGGATCCGACAATATATTCGCCCTCCGTATTTTCCCTAAAAAATATCCAATCAATTCTGTCCCCAATTTTTTTGACTGGTCGCACGTTCGCGAATAAATCCAGTTCTTTCCTCATCGCAACATTGGCACTTTCAATATTCGGCCATGCATCACCTTTTTGGGGGGTGGTGGTTGGCCCCTTTAAAATTACGTGACAGTCTTTAAGGTTAGCTAACACTTTATCTGGAATGGCTTTCATTTCGGCCACACGATTCTCAATCGTAAGACCCTCAATATCGACTATCTCTACCTTCCCTGAACTGACGTATTCTTTGAGTGCTTCTGACAAGATACGCTGGGCTACAGAACTGATAATCGGACCGATACCATCGCCACCACAAACCCCAATCCGAATACAAGGCACTTGCATAAAATCGATCCGGACATTTTCATTTTTTAATTGATCTACCCGTTCGAGCTGACCGACTAATATACTTTTGAACTGTTCCAGGGCCGCATCGATTTCTAATTCAAGCATTTGGGATAAGGACCGCCTTTCAAATATTGAAGAAAAATTGTAATTCAATCGATGTTTTTTGTGTAGCAAGTCTCGATCTCCCTTGTTGCCCCTCCTACTTTTAGTTATCATGACCCAGAATGTCTATCTCCAAGATACCAGGACCACGACTACCCGAAAAAAACCCCGAGCCTACAGGGGCGAATCAAGCCTCGGCAACGGAGGCTGTTTTTACTGTTAAAAAAGAACGGGTGAAAGTGACAAAAAAAGAAGTTAAAAAGGTCACCAAAGGCCTAGCTGAGATCGCATTTTCAATGGGATACACGAACGATCTTGACAGTTTTTCGGAGGAAATGGCCGCCGATATTATGGCCGGTCTCCAATTAGCCGCAAAACGTCATCGTGATAAGAAGACGTCGCAATAAGCGATTGTTAGGTCAAATTACTAGGGTTTTCGGAGAATCAAGTCCTATGTTTTAAAAGTGGGATGGTAGGGAATATAGCCGCATCACACAGCATAAGGAGATCAACATGATATTTGATTGTTCAATCGGTAGTGAAGTGTATGAAGCGTTTCCAGGGTTACGTGATTCTGTATTTTATTGCGACAACGAAATTATTTTTTGATGCTCACGAGCCAGTTGAATGTATTTTTTAGCCCAAGAAATATGAACGTCTAGGGTTTCCGAAGGCAAGGATTTAACGATTTTTCCGGGAACCCCAACAACCATCGAGAACGGAGGTATCTGGGATCCTTCGGTCACAATGGCGCCAGCACCGATAACCGATCCTCGCCCGATAACAACCCCATTTAATATTACTGCCCCCATCCCGATTAGCACACCATCTTCTATTGTACATCCATGCAAAATAGCACCATGCCCAACCGTCACGTAGTCCCCGACCGTACATCCACGTTCATTTTCCAAATGAACAATAACTCCATCCTGAAGATTCGACGACTCGCCGATCACGATACGATTCAAGTCGCCCCTAAGCACAGCGTTGTACCAAACCGATGCGTTAGCCCTCAAGGTAACATTACCAATTACACAGGCTCCCGTTGCCACAAAAGCCGATGAGTCGATATCCGGTTTACCCATATAAAAATCAATCGGAAAATCTGTTTTGGACATTTTTTCTCCAAACAAGTAAAAAAAAAACCAGCGCCTTGAGACGCTGGTTTTTGAATCAAAACTGTTTGCCGAACCGAATTATATTTTAACCGTCATTGATACCACAGGGGTAATAACTGGGTGGATGTACAACACTTGATTCGATATATCAAGACTCAATACAGTTGCCGACAACCCGAGCTCTAATTTATCAGTTAGCTTATATAAAAAATGCTTCCGAACTTCAAGGCTTTGACCAATCCAAAACTCAGATGTAGCACCTTTCCCGAAATATGTAAGAAGGTCAAAGTCGCCTAGAAGGGGTAGTTCGGTATCGAAGGACAAACCCGTCACTCCAGCTAGAGCTAACCCTCGCTTATTATCACCTGAAATTGTTGTCGCGGCTTCAACGCCCAACACCAATTTTGTCGAACCTAAACCCACGTTATGGTAGGTCAATGTTTCGTAACCATCAGTCGAATTCAGCCCGGTAATCACTTTCGTGTCATACGCCGCGGTGGACGTGGCTAATCCAGCAGCCAAGATACCAGCAAGTAGTAATTTTTTCATATAAAACTCCTCGTACATTTTTTTATTTAGGGACTATTAACGTTTTGAGACGGGCAGACTTTATCATAGATTTTTCGAGGCGCGCAAGCATTAACGAAATAAAATTTCACAGGGTTGCCCCTCGATAAATTAACAATATTCGATACATAATAGATGTCGAAAATTACCGATAATAGATCTCAGTTTAATAATTTTTTTATACGGGGTGTTTCCAATGATCGACATCACATCGTTGATCCCACAGATTTCTAGATCGAATAAACAGTCGGCTCCGGTTACCAGTCTATCGGAAGATCTCACATTTGACAGCGTATTAAGTCAGAAAACTGAGGACGTTGCTTCCATGACAGATATCAGTCAACTCGATGAGTTTATCAATACAAACGATTCAATTCCCGCGGAAATGAAAGCCACCATTAAGCAAGTTATTAATGGAGCCCCAATCGAAAAAAACACTTTGAAGGGATTGTGCAAAAAAATTGCCTCGCTCACTAAACAAACTGCGATGGAGATCAATCTAGGTCGAAGTGGGGTCGACACAGTAAAATCAGAAATCGATATGCAGGTGCTCACTTACGTGTCGTTTCATTTAATCGAGAACTACGGACAAACATCCGTTCTCGACGACCTTACCTACCTGTGGAGGAATCTGGATGTTCGGACAGATGCGTACAAGTCACTAATTGAAGGGCTTAAAGGATTTATTAAAACCAAGTGCTGCGATTTCCACGGAGTACCGAATATTACTGAATCTGAACGTAAAAAACGTACTTGGGAAATGCAATATCAGTTATGGGAAATGATTTCGGTTTACGGGATTACAGAAAGAAGCCAGCCTCTTCTTCAAACCTTTAACACTGAGAACCAGATGGCATCCGCTAAAGTTGACTTAAAGGGACAGAAAATTGACTCATTGATTGACTCGATCGCTCCAAAAATCGAAATAGATTTTTGATGCACGCAGAAGACTGTTGGTACCGGAGGCCGGAATCGAACCGGCACAAGGTTGCCCTTACAGGTTTTTGAGACCTGCGCGTCTACCAATTCCGCCACTCCGGCAGGACCTTCGTAGTCTCAGCGCGAGGCTTGGAAGTATAACTCAGTTAAAACCCACCTGTCACGTCCAATTTAAGTACGCTAACTGAATACAGCCCCAATACATATCCCGCAACGGCAATTACTTTTAATCCTCACAAGGTGCATCGGAAGACCCCAATTAACAGGTATTAATTCCCGGCCCCGTCATCGAGTGACTTCCGTTACACTCCGGTCGTCGATCTCAAAATACGTTGGGTTTGACTCGGTCAATTAGCTCCTATTTTCAGGAAAATTCACAAAAGCATCATTAAAATCATGCACCGGTGATCGCGAAAACTGTCAAAATGCTAGGCATGTGAAGTGAAAATCAGAGGCGTTGGGGCGCACCTTTGCGGACTTTGAACGAGAAATAACAGGACCGTTTGCCGTTTTGCGGCGATCCAAGATCTGCATTACCAGGGCCGAACAACGCGACTAAATTGCTAAAACTATCGGGCAGTGTCCCTCAATGGAAGAAAATCGAACGGCCTGTGTCAATTGTCTACTGGATTACATGGTGTATCCATCGGGATGTGCTACACTACTCGCACCTATGCAACTAAATAATCATCAAACCGAAGCCGTTCACCATTTTGGGTCACCGCTCCTGATCATCGCCGGAGCCGGGGCTGGAAAAACGATGGTGTTAACTCACAAAATCAAATTTATGATCACCGAACTCGGTATCTACCCCGATCACATTTTAGCCATTACATTCACTAATAAAGCCGCAAAAGAAATGAAGGAGCGCGTGAGGTCATTATTGCCAGGCCTCACCACCTACCCATTCCTAGGGACATTTCACTCGTTTTGCAATGAAGTGCTTCGGAAAGAAATTCAGTATCTTGGAAGAAGTCAATCATTCATTATTATGGACTATTCGGATCAAACTCGTTTAGTAAAGCAATTATTAAAGTCATTAAACATCGACGACAAAAAATACCCCCCGGCATATGTTTTATCTCAATTAGATCGTATAAAAAACACCCTTACGACCGTTTCAGGGTATGAACGAGATTCGAAAAAAGACCCCGTAATTTCAAATCTCTACCATCATTATCAGCAGCATCTCGAAACGCAAAATCTAGTCGATTTTAACGATTTGCTTTTTTTAACGGTTCGCATTTGGAATCAGTTTCCCGATATTCTAGAAAAGTATCAGGATCAATTTCCAGTTTTATTGGTCGACGAATATCAAGACACAAACCATGCCCAATGGGTTCTGATACAATTGCTTGCAAAGAAATTTCGCAACATTTGTGCGGTTGGAGATTTTGATCAGACGATTTACTCATGGCGCGGGGCGTCGGTGCAAAATATTTTACAGTTTGAAACGAACTACCCCGATGCGACGGTTATAAAACTGGAAGAAAATTACCGATCAACCGGAACGATTTTATCGGCCGCGAATACCTTAATTTCAAATAATTCACAACGGAAAGAAAAAACACTCTGGACAAAAAATAACTTGGGAGACCCCGTCACCATTTTTTGCGGAACAACTGAACGTGAAGAAGCGTTTTTTATCGGACGTGAAATAACGAAGCGTGTTCAAGCGAATGAAAAACTGTCAAATATTGCGATTCTTTACCGAACCAACTCTCAGAGCCGCGTTATTGAGGAAGTTCTGACACAGTTACAAATAAATTATCGGGTCGTTGGGGGACTAAAATTTTTTCAACGGGCCGAAATAAAAGATATTGGATCCTACCTCAGGGTACTTTACAATCCTCACGATAACGCAGCTTTAATACGCGCCATTTCAGTACCCTCTCGTGGAATTGGAGATACAAGTATTGATCGCCTTTTGACATTATCAACTCAAACTGGCAAATCCATTTTTGAACTCCATGAATCCAGTCAGATTCAGCTGGGGCCCCGTCAAACACTGGCCCTAACGTCGTTTTTCGATCTTATTTCAGATGTAAAAAAACAAGTCGACTCGACCCCCGCCGAAAAAAACGGACTGGCGATACGCTGTATATTGGAGCAATCCGGCTATAAAGATTATTTATTGAGTGGAGCCGTTCCAAACGGTGCCGACAAACTTGAATCCATTTACGAATTAATTAATTTATCAAATGAAGAAGAACTGGAGTTAGGCGAATTTCTGGGTCGACTCAGTCTTTCGTCGGATTGGGACGAGCACGCTGATTCCAATGAAGAAGTCACATTAATGACCTTGCATCACGCCAAAGGTCTAGAATTTGATATTGTGTTTCTTGCTGGTTTAGAAGAAGGATTATTACCCCACTTCAGATCTCAATCCGAGGACGAAATCGAGGAGGAACGCCGCCTGTGTTATGTCGGAATCACTCGAGGTCGGCGACAGGTTATTTTAACCAGCGCACAGAAACGATTATTTCATGGCGAGTTGAAACTTGGCACCCCGTCACGATTTTTAAAAGAAATTCCGACCCACTTATGTCAGCAAATTGGTATTAAATCCATTAATCCGGCACCGACACCGGTTCCAAATTTTGGGGTCAACACCTCTACAAAACCAGTGACAGCTGGAATTACCGTATATGAAAATAATGACTGGGTCTCCCATCCGCAGTGGGGTAAAGGGCAGATTATTTCAGTTGACGGCAGTGCAGAAGCTGCAGTGCTGACAATAAATTTTAGCGGAACAAATAAAAAATTAATGGCAAAATACGCTCCAATACGAAAATTAGCCATTTAGAATTTAATTTAATTTATACAGAGCCGAGCATAATGTTAGAGCAATATCGGCCTCTGTAACATCGTCAGAATGGTTCGTGACTAATACGGGTGGGGCGTATTGACGTAACGCGGCCAGCTGGCGAATTATCCACCAATACCATTTAACTAAGGGGCCAATAACATAAATGGCCGTCACATCCCGTGAATTTAGGAGTCGAATAATACCCACCCAATCAAACGGGGGAATAACGACCACGGAATCTCGTGAAATCCCCGCCCTATCACACAGCATACGTCGAAATTTCCAGGATCTAACCGCAATGTGAACTACATATTTCGATCGATTTAACATCTGGATTTTCTGAATCAGCTCGTCAAGCCGATCACTATTGCCTGACCAATACAGCAGTGAATGGATACTTGTTTTAATCCAGGCCTGTTTGCTAGGCAAATTTCGTTTTGGGGACACGTCTATTAACGACATAACGGACATTGAAACACGACGCGCTGAAATTGATTCTAAACAAATATTTTTTTTACATCGGTAAGGATGACAAGTCATTTGACATCCACTTGATTCACTTACGACTTCGTTACTCGTCCTCCAAGGACCCCATCGCAGAGATTTTACAAATTTGGTCGGAGAAATTGAGACAACAGGTCTCCCCATAGCTGCAGCAATATGTGTTGGGCCTGTATCGGTTCCAATAATCACCGATGCGCCTGCAATAACTCCCATTAATAGCCTCAACGGAGTCTTTCCTCCAAGATCTATTACCGGAGATGATGCGGCACTTCTGATATCTGCAATTACTTGTATTTCACGCGATCCCATCCCGGTCAGGACCGATGTAATACCATGCGTGGACAATTCATCGATAAGCTCTGCGTATTTGGCCGGAAGCCATGGGCGATTTCCTCCCCCAGAGTTTGGATGAATCACAACATATTTATCAAAAGGAACGTTCGAACTTTTTATTAAATCGATCGCCTGGTCTATTTCACCGTCCGACACGGACAAATCCATATCCAGATTCAGTGGCACTTCGGGTTTGACTGCCCAAACTAATTTGGCCGCCTGCTCCGTTTCATGAAGAAACAGGTTTCGGAAATCGATTGGAAGGGAATGCGTTAAGAACGGGCGCAAGCCAATTTTATTTGAATCGCCCACTCGGACAGGTATTCCTGCAACAATGGATAACACTACATAGTACGGCTCAAGATATGGAAAAAACACCATATCAAACCCAAACGATTTAAGATATTTGGCATATGCAAAAAAACCACGAAGGCCGCGTGATCGCCGAATTCTCTTCCAATCCGGTATAATCGCAGTAACCGATCGATGGTGATGTAAAATAGGGATGGTATAAGGCTGTTGTAAGGTATAGATGTCAGCCATGGGATACGCACTTTTAAGTGTGTTAATCAACGGCAACATCAACACAACGTCACCGATTGCATCCGGTCGAACCAGTAATATCCTCATGCCACAACCCCAACTTTCGAATCCATCCAATCCGAAACTAACCCAACGACTTCGTCTAAATCCTCGTTTACTGACAGGGGCATTTTCGCATAAATTGGACGGATATACTGATATACTATACCAGCGATCAATCGCGCCCGTTTCATTGTAGCTATTGAAACATTGGGGGCAAATACAACGGTACAGTTATACCTAGACGCCATTTTGGCCAACCTAAACGCCGACGGACGGACACATAATATCGGAATGAGAATCATGCCGTGATTCTTCCATCGGGACGATAATCGTTGCATCGCGTGATGCTGAACTGGAGTGGGAACAACAACTAAAATATGAATCGATCTCATAAAAAATAAACGCCGAATTTCTGACCGCCGCTGGTCAATATCATTTTCCAATAATCGATCGGTAGCCTCAATAATCGTGATATCATCGGGTAGTGCTCGGCAATATCTGTCAATGCACATTTTCGGAGGATGTGTCTCACATAAAAAATCTGTCCTAATAATTTCAACCGATTTTCCCCAGGGACCAAATCGAGTCGGAAAGTTTGATTTAATAATTGGGCAAAAGACAATTTTTTTATTTAGTGCTGCAGCAATATGAATCGGCCCAGTATCCGCACCCACCACAACATCTGAAAGACTTAGCCATGCTACAAGCTCCTTTAAAGAGGTCGCATTTAACAAATTAAGAACCCCATCCAACGAAAACCCTGTTAACAATTCATCATCAACCTGCCCAACGAGAACCACAAGGGCTGTTTCAGAAAGTACCTCTGCAGTACTTCGGACAACATGATGTGGAATAGGCAAATTTGACCCGCCGCTACCACACACAACCGTCACTATCGACTGTCCCTCCTGCCGTACAGAATTCAATTTATCCATGATCGAATGTCTCGAGTCGGGATCGATATCGATGGCCCACTTCCATTTCCCATCCCAGCCCAGCGGCGCTAAAAGCATCATGTTGAATTCGATCTGGTGGATTCGCAGATTTTCCCAGGGCTGTCGAACAGTCGCCGTATACAGCCACTTCAAGCTTAAATTTGTTGCATCTCCAATCCGATTTGGAATGCCAATTATCTGTCCAAGCCAAGCCATTTTTGGATCGTTCCATAACGACAGATATAAATCATATTTCTCAGACTTAAGTTGTCGTCCCAAGCGATAGATATCGATAATTCGTATCGGATGTTTTAACGAAATAACTCGGTTAATTGATCGCTGAAACATGATTAACTCTGCAGGAATAACACTCGTTATAAAATGGATTTCGGCATCGGGGAACTTGAACCGAAGCCAATCGATAACTGGCAACGTAAATACGACATCGCCCAGCTTATCGGCACGTTGAACAAGTATTTTTTTATACGGTGTCGATTGATTCATGATTATTTTGCTCGTCCGAAATGTATGATATTTTACCAGGGAGGCCGCATTTACCGAAGTTGTAAAAACTCCGAAAAGCTGTCAACAGGCTCGAATCCATTTCGTTCATAGACCTTTATCGCTCCAACATTAATTTTCGAGACAGCCAAGCCCCACATTGGGAACTGGAAATCCCCTAACAATGCCTTGGAATATTGTAACAAAAATTCTCCGTACCCATGGCCCATCGACGCCGCTCCAGTCGAAATATCGAATACCCATGGAACTTCAGGTTGATTCCAACACGGCACCACAATATTAGTGATTATACTGATGAGTTGATTGTCTTTGAAAAGTCCGACAGTGCATGGGCTTATAACCCGGCCGTAATAACCGTCATGTACCAGGTATTCCAGCTTCATTCTAGAATCTACAGATTCCATATCACGATACCCAGTATAATCCCCGCTAACTCGATGAGCTTCCACACTCAATTGTGCCACTTCTAAAGCAGTCATTTTACTAAGCATCCGAATCGAAGTTGCTTGGGGAAGCGATGGATACTGATCGTTTCGGTTGAGGTAGCACACCATTCGCTGTCGGGGGATTTCCATAAGTCCCGCCGCACGAACAAGTTCTAAAAACCGATCATCCTCTTCAAAGTGAAGCAGTTCCGCCATTATTCCAACAGCAACTTTTGATTCCACCAACCGTTGAACTAACAACTGATTCGCGGATTCCAGCTTGGAGTAGACTAAAATACTACCGTACGTCGGTGTCATTCGTTCAACCCAATAAACCCCCACCGGAGTATCCCTGACCCAAACGACCTCGCCAACGATCTGGCCCGCATCAATTAACCCTTTTTTAAGTGTGATTGTGGAATCAAATCCGTCTGGATCCCCCCCTCTCGCTACCGACAGGGCCTTCCATTCCGAATAAAAAGTCTCCAAGGGCTCACGGGTTTTTAGAAGCGATGTAAACGAATGGGTCAACTGGGGCCTCCTAATGATATACGGTTAACACTATTCAAAAAATGCCGGACCTCTACTGAGAGCATTCGAAAGTCAAAATTCTGTAACCTATTAGTACAATAGTTAACTCATTAAAGTATTACAACGCCGAGAAATAATACGATGCATCGAGCCGCATTACGGTTTATCCGATGACTACCCCGTGAATAACCAAAAAACCTCAAAATTAATTGCAAAAAAATAACTAGTCGAGATTGTTTCCAAGTATGTATACTCGTCCCCTCTCCAATCTAATTTTAATATTCATAAAATTTATCCTCCGATGCGACGGGTAGACGGGTAATAGTCTCATTTTTATAATCTCGGTTTCCAATCAAAGAAGGAAAAAAAAGATGCCCCAATGTATCTTGAACCCATTTCCGAACAGGCTGTCCCTACACAACCCATGTAACGATTTATTACAGTTATTACATTCAGAGTCCAAGACGATTATCTCGATTATTGATAAATTATTGGGCCTATCGATGATGCTACTGATGATCAATCAACCCAGTTTTAAGGAACGGTTACTTCGTACATCGTTTTCATGTGCCAGTCCCGATACGGGGTATAGCGATAGCACGACAAACTGGAATCTCATCGTTAGGACACTAGACGAGATCCCCCCCGACAACACTATGTCCCGAGCCTACAGTGGTCGAATTGACTCCTACAGCTGAGGCAACGATCGCGTTTGGAACCTAGAGTTACCCAGGCAAGTAATCTTATGCCTCAATTCTTCCCAATTTTAGGAGTTATTAACTGCGTAACGTCACTAGCATTCGGGGTAACGTCGATTCCTAACAAATCCAATTATAGGCCGGTAGAATACTTTAATTTTAGTATTGCCGTTTGGAGTGTTTTTTATGTTTTGTGTCAATATACCCACAACACTTCCAGTACACACCTCTTATTTAAACTGTTCATGATCGGGGCGTTTTGTATTCCTTGTATCTATTTTCTGACCGAAGTAGGAATATCGAGTGACAACACACGAGACTATACGTGGCTTAATACGTTAAACACAGTTTCAATATCGTGGTTTCCACCCCTTATGGGCGCATTACTAGTTTTAAAATCCGTAGCTCCTCGACTTTACAATCCTTATTGGTCGGAACTGGGCCCAATATTTTTGGGCCGAAATATTTATTTGATTATCGGTCTACTCATAGGATTTATCCTGTTTCTAACTATCTTTAGACATGCAATTTCAACACCCCACACATTTTTAATATTAGCTGGATTTGTAACCTTTGTGGGCGAACCTTTAGGGCTTTGTCCATGGGGAGGACTCCCGATCTCGCTATCGTTAAATAGTTATGTAGCGATCGTCGTGACGCAATTCAAGTTGCTCGGTAGTACCGTAGTCATTACCCCGAACATTAAATCATTGATAACACTCACGTCCATTATAGTGATTTTTTACTGTACCCTTCAGATCTACGATTTCAAATCGTGTTGGTGTATCAACTGGGATATCAGCCGTGGCATCAGGATCCAAAGTGTTTAGTGTATCGATCGTTCGTAGGTTAAGTATTTGGATTTATCCCGGAACAAAAAAACAATTGATCAAAGGAAACAATAATTACCTCATTGCCATTGAAAAGGTTATTCATCAACTATCTCGACTGACTTCAATCAATGACATTGACCGGTTGCTTAATTCAAATTTACTTCACCCCATTGACGCGAACTTTATTAAACTTCTAGTTCCTGAAAAACGGCAAAGCAGTGAAGAATCGGTAGCATTTCGATGCGTGTCGAACAGTCAATTTACGATCGCATTTACATCGTATGAAGTGAAACAATTGCGAGACTGCCCGTCGTTTGGGCTAACAAATGATTGGGCTCACCACCGATGTGGTAAACTAGACCATATCACTGGCATCATTCCTTGTGTTCATAATGAGCAACTGATTGGAATCGTAATAGTTGGCACAAAGGTTTCGGCCCAAACATTTAATCAAAAGGCCCTAGACATGTTTCTATTGTTAGGGGACCAAATAGCGATTGTACTTGAGCGACTTCGTCAAGTGCGGCGTGAAGCCGAACTAAGCATTGCGGAACGAATCCAGACTGGAATTGTGCCTCAGGCACCATCGGTTCCGAATATAGAATTAAAATGTGTAACGATGGCCTCATCCTCCTTGGGCGGAGATTATTATGATGTCATTTCAACGCCTCGAGGAACATGGATCCTTATTGGAGATGTCACCGGCCATGGAGTAGGCGCAGCACGGGTTATGTTTATGATCCAAAGTATAATAACGACTCTAATTCATACCATAGACACAATCACGCCTTCCGATTTACTCTTCAAAGCTAACACGATACTTTGCCAACATATGGTTCGATTTACAGAATCACTCCCCTCAACCATTCTTGCAATATTTACAGAAAACGGCCGAGATTTTGAATTTTCCGGGTATCAAGAACCAATCCATATTTTTCGAAAAAGTTCATGGAACATCGACGTCATACCAGTTGACCAAATTCCGTTAGGGATCGGATTTGTCGAAGACCTACCCGTTGGAGATTTTAAAACTAACTCTTTTACGCTTTCGACTGGAGATTTACTTTACGTCGGAACGGATGGCATTACCGAAGCTCCCAAGCATGGCGATGACACCGCAGGACAATTTGGGCCCCACGGTGTCAATGATTTTCTGATTGAAAATGCTACCGAATCCGTTGCAAATATCGCATTAAAGCTGCAAGAGACCATAAAATCGTACTCCAACAATACACTTCACGACGACATGACATTTATTGTCTTACGAGCGTGTGAGTAAAAAAGGGTCCCGAAATAACGATAAGTTTGATATTATTTCAACATGTTAACCGTTAAGTCATTATCATTTGGATATCGTACACTTCGACAATGGATCATTAACAAAACATATTCCGAACAACTAAAGCACCGCCGACCAATTGATCTTGAGGAGGTTGTTGAAACAGGGGACCGATATATAAAATCGATTCAGTTATATATGTCCCCGTTGCTATTTAGTTATAAAATTCCAAGCGGAATTGGAGTACAGCTCTACGATTTGTACTTTCCCTCACCGTTAACTCTGGCCGCGTTTAAGGACGATCTGCAAATAATCGGATTTTGGATGAATTTTGGTCTGGGAGGTGCGACCATCAAAACGGTTATGGAACACCCACGTGATGGTAATCCGCGCCCCCGACTACAAGAAGTTCGGATTCCCGAAATGACTGGCCTTTTAAATGCAATGGGGCTTCCTGGAAAAGGCCTCAAAGGGACGATCGACCAGTTATCAAAAACATCATTATTTAGATTTAATCGGCCGATTGGAATAAGTATTGGTGGGAATTCCGCACAAGAATATATCGAAGTATTCAGAGGTTTTAATACGTATTTCAAACAAAATCCAGCTCCCCATTATTTTGAAATCAACATCTCTTGCCCGAACACTTCCGAAGGTCAGGATATATTAAAAAACCCATCGCTACTTGATCACATACTTAAGGTCATGCGGTCAGAAACACATAGTATGATTAGTGTGAAATTATCCCCAGATCAGGACAACACTCAAATACTTCTTTTTGCCGAACTAGTTAAGGGATACGACAATATGTTGATTAACGTCGGAAATACTCAATACAAAACATGTGACCAAGTTGGATTGGCAACAAACTCGATTGTAATTGGCGGAGGCGGCTATAGCGGGGAGGGTCTATTTCCTAGGACCTTGGAAATGGTTAAATTGCTGGCCAATTGCGGAACTCCAATAATGGCAACGGGTGGAATTTCAACAATAAAACATGTCGAAGCCGTAATCGACCGAGGGGCAACTCTAATCGGAATGGCAACCGCTCTTGTTCGAGATCCCTACTCCATCCCAATAATCAACCACCTGTTAGCATCCCAAGCTAGACGGATGGTTTAAAAGTAATCCAGATTACTGGTATCCTAATTTTCTCAAAAAAAATAGTCCAAAGGCACCCACTAAAATATTTGGGGTCCAGGCCGCGAGAATTGGGGGCAATGCATGAGAGAGTCCAAGGCCCATTCCAACGGAAAGCAAAATATAGTACAAAACAATTACGACCAGACTAATTCCTAAACCAATTGCCGACGAACTTCTGTGAGGGCGAAGACCCACCGAAGCGCCTAAAATCGAGAAAATAAGACATGCAAATGGTAATGCAAACTTAAGGTGGAAATTCATCTCATCGTTTATCGGATCCTGACCCAATTTTTTTTGAAGTACAATGGATCGATATAGTTCAATAGAATTCATTTCCTCCACTTTTTTTCTCCGACTAGTTAAATCGATTGGATTAAGTACAATATCAACCGTTTCGTGAGCAAATTGGACCACCGTAATTCTCCGAGAGTCATCTCTTGGAAAGCTATGCATAATTCCATCATTAAATTGCCAGCCCCCCTCGTCGAGCCACTCCCCATCTTTTGCGCGTATCAGACGTATCAGTTGGCCAGACTCAAATTCAGCCACAGTAACGTTTTTCATTAAGCCTTTATCAAGGCTCTGTACGTTTAATATACGTTGGGGAACACCATCTTTATACTCAGTAAAATTAATATTTTGCTGAATAGTTGGCTTGTTCCTTTCGGAATAAGTTTGCATCAAATTTTCACCTGAATGAGACGCTCTGGGGACAACTACCTCGTTGAATAAAATAGTAATACAACTGATTGCTAAACCAGAAATAATGATGGGGGTAACCAATCGACTAAAGCTCACACCTCCCGCTCGAAATGCTAGAATCTCACCGTCAGACGACAATCTTCCGAAAGCCAGAATCGTGGACAACAATGTCGACATCGGAAACGAAAGTACTACAACGTAAGGAATTTTATAGAAAAATAATTGAATAAACTGTATCAATGGAATTTGGTACCGAATCACATCGCCAACCAACGCAAAAAGAACCGTACTGCCGGCTAAAATGGAAGTAAACGCCGCAATTCCAAATAAAAATGGGCCAATTAATTCTTTGAGTAAATATCGATCAACGAGCTTAATCACAGACTAAAGTTTTCACCCAAATACATCTTTTTTGCAACAGGATCATTGGCTATTTCATTCGCCGTACCGGCTAGTAATAGCTTCCCTTGATGGATAATATACGCTCTATCAGTAATGTTTAATGTCTCTCGAACATTATGATCAGTTATAATAACCCCCAAATTTTTAGCTTTTAGCCGATGAATAATCTGCTGGATGTCGTGTACCGCAATTGGATCGATGCCAGCAAATGGCTCGTCAAGCAATATAAACGACGGATTTGTGGCTAATGCGCGCATAATTTCAACGCGGCGACGTTCTCCACCTGACAACTCAACTCCACGCGATTTACGAATATGCTGTAAACCTAATTCATCTAACAACTCGTCGAGTCGAGATTTATATTTAGATTTAGGAACGGAATTTGTAAGCTCCCACAGCATCGTAATATTTTCTTCAACAGTAAGTTTTTTAAAAATAGAGGACTCCTGAGGCAGATATCCCAAACCATTTCTTGCGCGTTGATACATTGGAATGTCAGAAATATTTTTTTCCCCGAGAAATACTTTCCCCGAGTCAGGTTGAACTAAGCCGATGATCATGTAGAAGGTAGTCGTTTTACCGGCACCATTTGGGCCTAACAATCCAACTACTTCACCCTGATTCATAGTGATGGAAATATCATCCACTACTTTTCGATTGTTAAACGATTTTACTAAATTTACTGTTTTAATCATATCCAGTGAAAGGTAGGCGTCGAAGGTGCTTCAAATCTCGCCATTTGGGTGCCTTGAACGTACTCTTCGACCTTAATCGATCGCGATACCCCCAATGTGTCTAAAGTATCTCTGATTTTTTTTGCAGATTCAACTACTTCAGATAAAACATGATGATTGTCCCCGCCTTCCATTCGCATTAGCAAGGCCTGGGCTCCGATAATAATACTCGTTAATGGGCTTCGAATCTCATGATTTAAGGTCACATACAACTTGGACAAAACGTCTTTTTCTGGGAAATCTCTATTACTCTCCGGAAGGTTCAATTCAGACGTGGGTAAATCACGAGGAACCGAATTCAGAATTGTATCTGAATTTTCAATATGCACGGCAGCAAGTCTAAAAACCAATTCATCCGGCACGACCGGCGCCACAACGATGTCATTAAAATCCTGTAATATATCTGCGGAGAGTTCATTCATCCGTGTTGAATTGGCGATTAAGACTATGGGCAATGAAAAGCGCTCAATTTTTTTTAACAGTTTTGTTCGATTTAAAATGGGAAGATTCCAATCCAAAAGAATACACGTCGGTTGAACCTGTGAAATCACTTGTTCCACATGTTTATCGGACGGGCACATGGAGAGAGAAAAACCTTTTCGTTGCAGATAGCGTTGTAATTTTTTGTCTAAATGACTTGAAAAATCAAACGCCAATATATGACCTATGTTTCTATAATTATGTCGTTCCAGTCGTATCGTCAATGAAGCCTCGTCAAACGGCTTAAAGAGAAATTCTATATGAGGATGACCCAACAGACTGTTTACTAACGCTGTCTGATCGGCCGCCACCATCACAATAATATTCGGAAAACGTCCCAAGCCGGAGATTTGTCGAACAAACTCAACGGAAACAGAGGCATCGATAATAATAATATCGAAGTGTTGTACACCCAAATATAAAACAGCTTCTCGAACAGAATTTGTATCAAAAACCTTAAACCGTTCTTTGGCTCCCCAATTGACCAATTGCACCACGGATTCGGCCGAATCAACAACTAAAACTGATTTCATAATTAACTTGTTACCATATCTATTCGAGTAATATCTAATGCTTTACCCGTTTGCTTATCGACCCTAATTTTGACGGCATTTAATACTTTTTCAACACTTTTGGCAGGCGTAAACATCGTTGGCAATTGCGTCCTCAGCCGCCGAATACCAGCGTCAATATCCATTCCCAAAATACTACGACGAGAGCCTGTCATTCCTAAGTCCGTAACATAAGCAGTCGCCGAGTCCAAAATCACGGTATCCGCGGTTGGTACGTGAGTATGGGTCCCGACCACAGCGCTTACCTCTCCAGCTAACGACCAACCCATCGCTTGTTTTTCGGATGTTGCTTCAGCATGAAAGTCAAGAAAAATGACACGAGTAGTACTTTGAATGCGCCGGACCTCATCCTCGACTACTGAAAACGGACAATCCGCCGGATTCATAAACACCCGACCGATAGCATTGATCACGGCCACTTTACACCCCACCACGTCAACCAAAATTACCCCACGGCCGGGATGATCACCCGGAAAATTGATGGGACGGAGTAATCGAGGCATGCGATCCATTTGCTCTAAAATTTCACGTTTCGAATAAATATGGTTACCTGACGTACACACATCTACACCCGAACGAACTAATTCATCATAAATTGCAACGGTGACCCCAAACCCACCGGCTACATTTTCAACATTCGCGATTGTAAAATCAATCTCATGTGTATTCTTTAGTTTTGGAAGGAGGTCCCGGACCGTCTGCCGACCCGGACTTCCCACCAAATCGCCGATACAAAGAACGTTTAATATTTCAGACATTAACGGGCGATGCTAGAAGCCCGGGTTTCCCGAATGATTGACACTTTGACCTCCCCAGGGTAATCAAGGTCGGCTTCGATTTTTTTAGCCATATCGAGTGCTAATTTATGCATCGATGGATCATCAACTTCCTCAGGCTTTACGATAACACGAACTTCCCTACCCGCTTGAATGGCGAATGCCCGATCAACACCGTCGAAGGAATTTGCTATACCCTCCAGTTTCTCCAGTCGCTTTATATAGGTTTCTACCGACTCACGACGAGCTCCAGGGCGAACAGCTGAAATCGCATCCGCCATTTTTACCAATATCGCCTCGATTGTATCAGGATCCTCGTCTTCATGGTGAGCCATGATACAATTAATAACCTCATCCGATTCTCCATACTTTTCACATATTTCTTTCCCAAGATCATCATGCGAACCACCGGTCTCAAAATCAATCGCCTTACCGATGTCATGAAGCATTGCACCCCTCTTGGCCAGAGCGACGTTAACGTTTAATTCTTCCGCCATTACCCCAGCAATATGAGCCGCCTCAAGCGAATGAGCCAAAATATTCTGCCCATACGAAGTCCGATAATGAAGTTTTCCTAACAACTCAATAATTTTAGGATGGAATTGAAGTCCTATTTGATCCGCCGCTCGCTCTCCACGTTCACGAATTACTTCCTGTAACTCCTTGCGTGCCCGATCAACAGCATCTTCAATTTTTGCAGGCTGAATTCGGCCATCGGACGTCAGTTTTTGAAGCGCCATACGCGCTACTTCTCGTCGAATCGGATCAAAGGACGAAAGGATGACAGCACCGGGAGTGTCATCAATAATAACATCTACTCCAGTAATGGATTCAAACGCCCGAATGTTTCGCCCTTCACGGCCGATAATTCTGCCCTTCAACTCATCATCCGGCAATTGTACAACGGACGTAGTAGCGGCCTGAACATGGTCAATTGCAGTCCGTTGAATGGCATCGGTCACAATTTCCTTGGCACGCCGATTTGCGACTTTTCGGGCTTGATCCTCGATTTCTTTTATCATTTTTCCAGCTCGTTGTCGGACTTCCCGTTCCACGTTATTTAAAAGTATTTGTTTAGCTTCTTCAGATGAAAAACCAGCCGCTTGCTCCAATTTTTCAGACAGAGATTCGATTACACTTTCATGCTTTTTCTTTAGCATTTTGACTTTTTCGAGCTCAGTGTTTAGTTGATCCTCTTTTTCACTTAACCGGAGGTCCCGTTGATCTAAATGTTTTTCTTTCTGTAACACACGATTTTCTACTTGAGCAACGGCTTGCCGACGGGATTTAATTTCGTCCTCTAAACTGACTCTCGATTTGGCCATGATATCCTGCGAGTCAGTATGCGCCTTGGCCAACACCTTATGAGCCTCTTTAGCTGCCTGATCAGAAACCTGCTTTGCTTTTTCTGTCGCTGCGTGGACAATTTGATCAGCCGAATTTTTTCTCGTTTTGTACAGGACCAAGAGCGCCCCAATGCCCAGAAACGAAACTACACTTGTAATTAGTAGTGGTATCATCGTCCCTACTCCTCTCGAACATCGTCCGGCATTGGAACCTCGGAAACATGGGCGCGAATTTTACCTTCAAGATCTTTAACGATTTGAGGGTTCTGTTTCAAAAACGTTTTTGCAGCCTCTCGTCCTTGTCCCATTCGCTCCCCATTTACCGAAAACCAAGTGCCACTCTTTTCGACAAAATTTAAATTAACAGCAAGATCCAACAAATCGGCCTCCCTCGAAAAGCCTTTCCCAAATTCTATTTCCAATTCAGTATATTTGAACGGTGGTGCAACTTTATTTTTAACAATTTTGATTTTGACTTTGTTGCCAGTAATATCGACCCCGGACTTAATTGAATCAACTTTGCGAATATCGATTCGAATTGTGGAATAAAACTTTAATGCGCGTCCCCCCGGAGTAACTTCTGGATTACCAAACATAACGCCTAATTTTTCCCGTACTTGGTTAACGAATATAACGATTGTATTGGATTTATTAACGATTCCAGTCAATTTCCGTAATGCTTGAGACATCAATCGAGCCTGCATGCCCATTTGAGGATCACCCATATCCCCTTCGATCTCAGATTTTGGCACCAACGCGGCTACCGAATCAATTACAATAAGATCAATGGCTCCTGAACGAACTAAAGTCTCAGCAATTTCGAGCGCTTGTTCGCCATAATCAGGCTGTGATATGAACAACGAATCTAAGTTTACTCCTAATTGCTCAGCATAGGTCGGATTCATCGCATGTTCAGTATCAATAAAGGCACAAACCCCACCTTGGCGCTGAGCCTCAGCCACCGCATGAAGAGTCAATGTGGTTTTTCCAGATGATTCTGGACCAAATATTTCGATAATTCGGCCCCGAGGATATCCCCCGCAGCCCAGAGCAAGATCCAGAGAAAGCGCACCCGACGAGATGGTCGATAAACTTAATCTTGGCGAATCCCCCAATTTCATTATCGCCCCTTTTCCGTGGCTTTTTTCTATCTGCGCAATTGCAAAGCTGAGCGCTTTAACCTTATTTTCATCCATTACTTTCAAACCTCCAAGCATTATTGGCGTTAAACTAGCCATCGTTGAGCCCTCGCTCCAGCGAACATGACAACCAATTGCGTAAAAATCCTAATGCAGCATTAACGGAACGCGTGCGTACTTGAGTACGATTTCCTGCAAACTCAAATCGTTTTACAGTCGTCTCACTTTTAAATTTAAACCCTACGAACACAGTACCAAGTTCGACTTTCGAAACAGCATCCCCACTAGGCCCAGCTAGTCCAGTCGTCGATATCGCAACACTACTTCCGGTAACACGAGAAACCCCTTCTACCATTTCTCTGGCTACCGCCTCACTAACGATTCCATGGTCTCGAATCGTCGAAGGAAGAACTCCACACAATTTGATTTTCAGTATCGGAGAATAACAAATAAACCCTCCGACAAAATACGTTGAACTTCCAGGGTATTGACTCAATTTTGAGCCAATAAGTCCGCCGGTTATCGACTCCGCTACGGAAATCGATACCCCTGATTTACTTAACAACCGGGCAACATCCGCAACTAACCGTCGATCGAAACCTATCGAAGCGTCGTCGAGTGCCTGTTGAAACAGCAAAGCGTCCAATAGTAATTTACACCAAAGCCAACACTATGGGCCAGTAGATAATTACCGCGATGCGACCAGCTGAATGGATCTCCTTAATTCTTCCGCTCGGGTTACATCTTCCCAGGGAAGCGCCAAATCAGTTCGCCCAAAATGGCCGTACGCTGCGGTCTGCCGATAGATTGGACGATTAAGTCCCAATGATCGGATTATTCCGGCAGGCGTCAACTCGAAATTATCACGAATCAGGGCCACAATTTGCTCCTCGGAATAGTCTGATGTTCCCCGGGTATTTGCTAACACTGAAATCGGTGTTGACACTCCAATAGCGTACGCCAACTGAATTTCGACTTCGTCGGCGATCCCCGCCGCAACGATGTTTTTTGCAATATACCGTGCCATATATGCACCAGACCGGTCTACTTTAGTACAATCTTTGCCCGAAAATGCACCGCCACCATGGGACGCCCATCCCCCATATGTATCGACAATAATTTTGCGCCCAGTGAGACCGGTATCACCATGTGGCCCACCAATGACAAACCGACCCGTTGGATTAATGTAGTATCTTGTTTTTTCGTCTAGTAGCTCGGATGGAATCGACTCTCGAATTACGTAGTTCTGAACGTCTTGGGAGATTTTTTCTAAGGAAACATCGGGGTCATGTTGTGTAGAAATAACAACCGCATCCACACGAATCGGAGTTCTACCGCTGTACTGAACGGTAACTTGTGCTTTCGCGTCAGGGCGGAGATAGGGAATGGTCCTACTTTTTCTAAGCTCTGATAGTCGACGCACCAAATCATGGGATAATTGAATTGGCAAAGGCATAAGAGCATCCGTTTGACGACACGCGTATCCAAACATCATCCCTTGGTCCCCAGCGCCTAATTCTTTATGCAATCCTTCCCCTTCATTTACACCCTGGGCAATGTCTGGACTTTGACCATGAACAACATTTAAAACAGCACAACTATCCGCATCCAATCCAAAATCAGGATTCGTATACCCAATGTCCCGAGCCGTCGATCGCGCAATATTTTGGAAGTCAATTTGGGCTGAACTAGATATTTCACCTCCAATCATTATCATTCCCGTGGTAGTAAACACCTCAGCCGCCACCCTAGCCGACGGATCTTGGGCCAACACCGCATCTAAAATAGAATCCGAGATTTGGTCGCAGATTTTGTCAGGATGCCCCTCGGACACCGATTCCGAACTAAAAAAGTAAGTCATATTATTCTCCTATTGGTAAGATTTACCCATGTACATAAATTGCATATTTGATGGCTTTACTATACCGCATTTTTCTTTGCCCGTTCTACAAGTTCAACGGCAAAGATTCCGGCCTCCCCCGACACCACTGGCTGTTCACCTAAGTTAACAGCGGTCAAAAATGCCGATAATTCCCCGATTAACGGGGGAACAAATGCTGAGGGCGCTATCACAACATTTCGACTAGGATCATCAAACTCGATTTTTTCAATAGACTGTTTTAAAAAGTCAATTTTCACCAATGCATTTTCAAAATATATGCTTGCTGACCGATTGCGAACGGGAGAATTCCAACCAACAGAAATGCTTGCAATAGCCTTCGAGTATTGAACGGAAATAATAGCTGAATCGGGGCGATCTGGTAATCGAGCCGAGGTGAATACAGTTGAAAGATGAGTCACATGTTTTCCTAGAACCATGGCCATAATATCCAAATCATGAACGGCTAAATCGACCAACACATCCGCATCAAAAATTTGGACTGGAAGTGGGCTGACTCGCTCAGAAGAAAATGAAATCGGACGGCCCAAACCGCCATCAGTCAGCCATTGAGATAGAACCACAATTGCAGGATTAAAGCGTTCAATGTGCCCAACTTGTAAAATCAAATTTTTACGAGCCGCTAAGTCAGACAATATCCGGCCTTCGGCAGCAGTTGGAGCAATCGGCTTTTCAACCAAAACATGCACCCCTGCCTCCAACAACAGTTGGGCATGCTCAAAATGCAAACTCGTTGGAGATGTTATCGAAACTAAGTCGACGGATTTGGATTCAATAAGTTTGTCTATTGAACTATAGCCCGTGACACCATTGGATTCAAAATTCCGTCGCCTTTCCGCGTCAATATCAACAACGGCAACAACTGTCGCTCCGGGAACGTCCCCCCAGTGTTTCACATGGTGCCGCCCCATATTTCCCAAACCAATTACTCCGACCTTAAGACGTTTGGTCATAAATTCCTCGAATCAATTATTAGAAAACAACGTAGGCATTTTGGTATTATCTCCATCCTCATCCAAAAACGCCAAAATAAATCGACCTTCCATGTTATTCGGATCGATACTTAACAACTGCCGATATTCCTCCATCGCTTCATAATCACGTTCTAATTTAAGATATACTCTTGCAAGATTTAAATATGGAAATTGTGGCGATTCATAATGTTTCGCCTGCTTGGCTTTTTTCAACCACACTATCGCTTCATCTAACCGCCCTAAGTCGATAAGGTAAGACCCAATATCGTTATACGCATTGCCAAATTCAGGATCAAGCAAAATGGCGTGTTTGCATAATTCTATACATTCCTCAAGTTCAGAATCGTAACTCAGCATCCACGCCCAAAGTGTATAGCCTTCGGGCGTAGGAAAAATTGAAACGCTTTCTTTGAACTTATCCAACGCTTGCTGGGTATTGCCCTCTAACAAGAGATTACGCCCTTCTTGAATTAATTCGTATGCCTGGTCTTTATCACGTGTCATTCTGCCATTCCATCGGTTTTATAGTCAGTCGTCCAAGTAAATAATCTTTATAAATCCTATTAATTATCCCGGTAACCGGAACCGCAATCAATAAACCAAATCCGCCCCATACATTTCCGCCGACAATTAACGCAATCAAGGTTAATAACGGATCAAGCCCAACTGTACCACCTACTATTTTAGGAGTTAAAATAAAACTCTCGATCATTTGTGCCACGATAAACACTCCGATCACGGCTAAAACGTTTAGGACGTTTCCACCTGAAATAAGGACCGTTAAAACACCGATCAAAATACCGCCGGCGAACCCAAGGTATGGCACCAAATTAAGAAAACCAGAAATGTATCCGATAATCAAACCATACGGGACACCCCATATCCAAAGACCAACAGCATAGAGCGTACCTAGAGATACACAAACAATTAACTGGCCCCGAATATAGCCGCTAAGGATGGCATCGGAGATCCTCAAAAAATATTTAAAAGAGTCATGTAATTTCGGCGGCAAGATCCGTTTTACTTGCCCGGGGATAAGGTGCAATCGGGCAAGGCCGTAGTAAAGGAAAATCGGAAACAACGAAATATTTATTAATGAAGAAGCCGTTGCAGATATTTTCCCAGACAAACTTTGAGCCGATGATGTTACTGATCCGATGATACTATTTACATACTGAGCCCCCAACTGTTGAAGTAACGGTAATAAATTGTACCGCCAAACTATAGATCCCAGGCCATTTCGACTTAGGTAGTTCATTAACTGATAATAACTCCGGGTCAGATATCGCGGGGCATTTTCAAAAAAATGGAATAATTCCATTACGATTCCTGGTAGAACAAAAATCGAAACTACGAATAATAATGTCATCATCAGAAGAAAAACTATCCACACGGCCAACCATCGGGGAATATTAAACTTCGTCAAGAACCTCACAAGGGGATTCAACAAATACGCCGCTGAAAACCCGCTGGCCAGCGGAAAAACAGCATCGTCAATCGATATAACTATCCAAGCGATGAGTGCCCAGATTGCAACTGGAATGGCAAAGGTTCTTATTTTCAAAAAAAAATCCTGACCTCTCATTGCTTAGATGACACATTGACTGTAGATTTGAACGACAGTGAATCCGCTGCAGTGTTGTTGTTAGTACCCGACAAATAGGCCCCTCTCGTATATTTATTTCGAGGGTCCCATATCTGCCACCCCACCAAATTCGAATCATATGTCGCTTTAATTTGGGCCCTAACTTTCTGTGCATCATAAACCGCCCCAAGGTTAAAATCCTGAAGCCATGGCCGAAGTTTTCTGGGATTTTGATTCGCGGCAACAAGCCGGGCGACCCCGTGAGTCATCGCAAAATAAACAATATCGTAGGGATGTTCAGCCGGATTAGAGTACCCGTTGAACCCACGAGGGTAATGAGACGGGTAAACCATGGGACATATATAGTCAAAATATGGGGCGGCGGATTCCAGATACTGACCAATATTGACATCATCTGCCGAGGTCATCGTCATACCAAACAAGTCCGCCGAAATTGGAACGTTAATCTCAGCTAATTGAGTGTGGAGGTGGGAAAAAAAATCGGTGATAACGGCTTCCTTTTTTGTCATACGCCGAGCGCGGGTAGTGTTTCCGGAACATACTTGATTATGCACAAGCAAATTTGGCGATGCATCCATTTTCAGAAATCGCGGGCTCGACACAGGGAACACAGCATTTGCCATATTACCGTCCGTCGGGTACCGCACATAATCAAAATTGATCTCATCAAATCCAAGATTTGCAGATGCTTTCGCCAGACGAACAATGTAATTCCAAAATTGAGTCGACGCAGGATCAATATAATTCAAGCCATTTCTATCCCTCCATACAATCCCATCTCGGGATTTGACGGCCTGACTTGGAAATAGCTTAGCGTACATCGGATCCTGAAACACAGTTATCCGCCCAATTACGTAAATATTTTTTTGGTGTGCAGCCAAAATAAATTCTTTAATATCTTTAATTCGATCCTCTTCTACATTCATAGACGCCAATACGGGATCCCCAGTAATAAACGATATCTTCCCTGAGTAGTCTTTAATATCTAACACGAGTGCATTTACCTCGGACTGATCAACAAACTCCAGCAGCTGACTCCGCCAACCTGGGACGGTGGCCACCCAACTGGTCATATAAATGGCTTTAACCGCTTCAGGAGGGGAAATGTGTTTAACAGCGGGTATTACACTATGAAGAGTCGTAATATTGTCACTCGGATTGTCTGACTCTTTCAACAATCGGTGCGTTCCAGTTCGGGATGTCCCACAAAGTATGATGTAGCTCGAAACTCCTAAAGTAACGAAGATTGCAAGTCCAACGAAAAAACTGATTGGCCGAACACCCTTCGAACCGCTATTTTTCTCCATGAAGTATTCCCTCTTGTACCGGTGATGACGTCGAGCTATGCATCATATAACGTATCGCAATTTTTGAAAAATAACGATTTAACACAGTACTTCGAGTATTAAAGAGGTTTAATGAGTAGCAGATAGGGGAAAAATTAAAGATGTGTAACCTGAACTGGAACACAGGAGGGACAATATGGGCCACGAATTACAACGTTTTGACGGTATAATAGTACTCGAAGGCCTATTTTTTTTACGCCCATATTTAATAAAATCTAAATCTGATTTTGTACAAAAAACGTTTCAAGGACTATTTGAATACGTCAATTTCAACTAAAAATGTTCCTGTTTGTGTAATCCCCCGCCCTTAAAAACTGGGGGGGGATGGAAGTCATCGAGTGCACCCACTCTGGTTAAATTAAGAGTAGTGGTCACTCCAGTTAATCCGATTTAACTATCTAAGCTCCAATAAAGTTCAATCTATTTACGGCAACAGTGATACTGGTCAAAGTACTCGTTCGAGATGATTTTAAGTCGCTGACGGTTCCAAAATACAATTTGAAATCGGAACTCATATCACTAATTATCTGTTTAATAATTTCGTCTATCGATAAATTTGAACGATATTCAAGTGCAAGCTTTACCAACGCTAACTTCCTCATTTTAATCGTCTGAAGAAGAATCCCTTTATGAGCAATTTCCCATTGAGTTTTAGCATCAATTGACTTAACAGCAAGCTCTAACCAGCGCAATTCAAATTTTTGTTCAATCAAATCCATTGCATTAATAACCAATTCCCCGAGAGGGATATTATACTTAACGTGTAAAAACACAACTTCAGGAACCGAATTTAATAAATCGAGAGATGCAATTTGCTTCACGTTTGAATCAGAAAATCCTCGATTTGCCCATTTGCTTAACCCCGATCGACTGAGATTTACTCGACCTAAAATCTCCGATGATATCGATTGTATCAAGCGAGAATACTCAAAATTAATATCAAATGCCGGTATTAAAAGCAGTGTTTGCACCCAATCGGAAATATGGTTCTCTAATTCAATCAGGGCTGCATATTTATCGACTTCTGCAACCGTATCCCGAGTTATTGTCCGTCGAAGTTCAGGAAAATTATACGCCGAATCAAGTAGATAATACGCTTTTGCAATATCAGCCACTGCTTTTCCCGTAGCCTGTTGTGATTGGAAGAAAAACAGTATTCCAGCTTGATTCACGATTCGATTGGTTAATATCGTTCCCAAAATATTCCGCTGCAAACGGTGATTCGGCATAGATATCCCAACTCGATTCCTAATAGAAAGAGGGAAGTAACCCTCGTAAAACCCCTTAAAATAGGGATCATCTAAAATATCTGCAGCCATTAACTGGTCATATATCATCATTTTAGTGTAGGCCTGAACGGTTGCCAAAATCGGCCGAGGCATCGTATGCCCATTACCACCCATAGCTTCCAAATCGGCAAAATCAGGCAGTTGCTCGGTTTTTGAATCTAAAAATCCGGAACCAACATAGCTTTGTATTAATTTCACGAAAATACTGAATTGCTTCTTCGACCGGATTGCATCGCATGATAGCAACCGATGTTGGCCCCTATTATTTGCCAAAACTAACTCCGAAACTTCATTAGTAGCTAATTCAAGCAACGAATTCCGGTCGTCATTATCCTTTAAAACGCCGACCTCTAATAACTGCCGCAATAATATTTTTATATTGACCTCATAATCGGACATGTTTACACCGGCCGAGTTGTCAATAGCGTCTGTATTGATCCGCCCCCCGGATAACGCGTATTCAATCCTAGCCGGCTGTGTTACACCCAAATTAGCGCCCTCTCCAATAACCTGAGCTTTGCAATCCGTTATATCAATACGGACCGAATCATTTGCGACGTCACCTACCGACACATTGGATTGACTCGATGCCTTGAAATACGTGCCAATGCCTCCAAGCCACACTAAATCTACTTTGGCTTTTAATATATACCGAATTAATCCTTCGCCAGTTACAGTAGCCTCTTTAATCCCGAAAACGTCTTTCATCTCAGGACTCACAAGAATTTCTTTGGCGTTGCGTTCAAAAACTCCACCGCCATTGCTAATTAACGAGTGATCATAATCAGTCCAAGCACTTCGAGGCAAATCAAATAACCGTTTTCTCTCAGTCCAACTTGTCTGTGAATCGGGAGTGGGATCGACAAATACATGCGCATGATTAAACGCCGCAAGAAGTCTTAAATTTTTACTTAATAACATCCCGTTTCCAAATACATCGCCGGACATATCACCAATCCCAACTGCAGTAAATTGGTCATTTTCAATATTTTTACCTAGTTCCAAAAAATGCAGCTTCACGCATTCCCAAGCCCCTCGAGCTGTAATGGCTTCTTTTTTATGATTGTAACCAATGCTACCACCTGACGCAAAAGCATCTCCCAGCCAAAACCGATAGCGGTCAGCCATATCATTCGCAATATCCGAAAATGATGCGGTTCCTTTATCGGCCGCTACGACTAGGTATGGATCCAAGCCATCGTACGCTAGAACATTGTGGGGATTAGAGGTTTCGCCATCACCGGTAATATTGTCAGTGATATCCAACAATGCCCCAATAAATTTGCGATACTGTTTAACCGATTCAGTAGCGGCAACGTCCTTTGAGATTAAGGGTTTCTTTACTACAAATCCACCTTTGGAGCCTACCGGGACGATAACAACATTTTTCGTTTGCTGTGTCTTTACGAGCCCGAGAACCTCTTTCCTAAAATCATCGTGTCGATCCGACCAACGGAGTCCGCCTCGGGCAATAGGTCCAAATCGAAGATGGGTACCTTCCATTCCAACATCATGAACATATATTTCGCGATAAGGTGCTGGAGCTGGCACAAATGGCACTTTTTTTGAGTCTAACTTTATCGAAATTGATGTGTCGGCTGCATTTTTAACGACATAAAAATTAGTACGTAATGTCGCCTCGAACAAATTAAATATCTGTTTCAATATAAGATCTTCATTCACGTCCGATACAGTCGAGAGAGTCGAAAAAAAACCTTTACTCGCGGGCGTCAAAAGATTCGCTTCCCGATGTTGAACGGTACCGAATTCAGGATCAGGTGAAAATTTTATTTGGAAATATTGAAATAATGCGACTACAGAATCTGGATAACGCTGCAATACAGAATTTACTTTTTCTCGGCTTATTTCAGGGACAAGTTGACAAAATAAATTCCGATAAGTCTGAAACAAATTTATGGCCCGCCAATCCATTTGAGCGGAAATGGCTAACGCGTTTAAAGAATCGTTTTCAGTATTGCCTTCAAACACTTCAGTAAGCAACGTATTTATTAACGTTTTGTATATTTTTTCATCCAATTTAGACTGATCACCATTTCCAAACCGAAATGAATGGATGTAGCCGTAAAGCTCTGATTCAGGACCAATTCTAGTAGTTAATTCGTCGAATACGTACAAGCCCAAATTTTGTAAAACCGGCATAATATGAATTAAATCAATTTTAGTTGTGTTGTAGATACTTAAAACGGACGCCTTGTCCTTTAACGATGAATTAACGGTGGTCACCGCCGCAAGATCAAATTGAATCCGGCGCTCATGGGTTACTTTCTCTAAAAAAATTATGTCATTGACGGTTTCCGCAGGGGTTCGCCGCACTTTGTGATGCGAAGGAAATGCATGCAGGTATCGCGAATGCAACAAGAGCCCCGTTTTGCCCGGAAATTCTGCTAAAATCGCGTCACGAAGGCGGTCTTCCCACGGACGAATTAAGTCGCGTAAAGCTCCTTGAATTTTATCAATCTGCTCAGCCGCACTGCCTAATAATTCCGAATCAAAATAAAAGTGCAGTCGTTTATGATCCGGACCGTCAATTTCAACGATTTCGATACCCACAGTCTGGATAGTTGACTGCAGATATTGGCTAATTAAATCTATGTTTGACCGACTATATAGCGCCTCTGGAATCGAAACAAGTAATAAGGTCCTCCCCAGGCTCGCATTAACCTTACTATAACAATACAATGCACTAGGGTTTGTTATTGATAGAACCGAGTCAACAACGAATTGCAAATCATCAGTGCTGCAACGAAATAATTCAGCCTTTGGAATCGATGTAAATATACGAATCACTTCATTATAATCATAACTACCTGGAAACATTCGACGAGACTCAAAAATCGTCTTCATTTTCAAATGAATCAAAGGAGTTTCCCAGTTTTTAGCCAATAAGGAACTACGTTTGAGTAGGCCAACAAAATTATATTCAATTACAGCATTATCTTTACAGCATTTAATACTAAGTCTCATTAATGGTTCAAATCGTTGAATTGGGGAAATTACAGGAAATGTATCAAATATATACGGGGAGTCAGATTGCCTTAATTTCCAGCTGTGCTCGACTAACCCCGATTCGATCGAGGGATCAAGTGCACGATAGGATTCTGAAAGTATACCTAACCCATCCTGCACGGTTGTTCCCAACGCCGAATGGACAACTGTTGATGCCCCAAAAACTGAAAAATTCTCTTCGTCTAACCATGACACCAAATCCACCCACTCCTCCTTCGGTTGATCGGATCCTAGTGGATTTTCCATAATATTTTTACTCATCGAGCGTAACTGCCGAAATAAATCGGTTTGCGCCAATTGAGCGGATTGTAAAGCGTCAATATGCCGTTTAATACGGCCCAAAAATTTATCTAACTGATCGTTTTCCAGACCCTCAAATTCGATATAGGTGGTTGACACTAAAAAGGATTCTTCATCAGGCTCTGAAATCGACGATACAACCGTTTCTCCATCGGCATCGCGATCGAGTCGAACCGCCAAAATAGGATGGATTAATTTAGTTATTCGACAATCGTACTCTTTAAACACTTCGCCCAAGGTCAACACCATATACATTGCATCGGGAACCACATACTCAAGTAAACGCCGGCCATTGCCCGATAGGTCCTCGCTTTCCAGAGTCGCCAACCGTACGTTACCGGCAGGAATAGCTGAAATGAAAAAATCGAACCGCTCCTTCAAAAACACCTCTATATTGACATCATTGTCTTGAAATAATCCACTTGTTGAATTTGCGCGAAGATACTGCGTTGCGAATTGCAATAGAAGCGTGTCCCCGTTTAAAGACGCAACAATGTTATCAATAAATCTATCTTTCTGACTTAATACTAAGGAATTCGAATGTTCCACTGTTATTCACCTCCTACTTTTGGGGCCCCAAACTTGTACCCATAATCATAACTGGACTGGCTATAAAAATGGACGAGTAAGTTCCCGTTATAGTTCCCATTAAAAGGACAATACAAAATGGACGTATGGTCTCTCCGCCAAATATCAATAGCGCTACAAGAACAATAACAACCGTCAGAACTGTATTGATTGTTCTACCTAACGTTTCCCGGATCGACTGATTGACAAGAGCTACCAGGTTGATGGCTTGCTTTTGATTTTTCAACATATTGATATTGTCTCGAATACGATCAAAAATAACAATTGTATCGTTAATAGAATACCCCAGAATAGTTAACAATGCGGCAACAAATGCGGAATTGATCTCTATACCCAAAATAGACGCTAAACTCATCATTATGAGGGCATCGTGAAGAGTCGCTCCCAACGCTCCCCATCCATAGGAAAATTCAAAACGCCAACTAATGTACGCCATCAAGGCAATGGCGACACACACAGTGATAACCATGGCTTGATTTCGTAATTCCTTACCCATCGATGGTCCAACATAATCAATTTCCAGCACCTCATTTGCCCCTAATCGGGACGTAAGGGCACCTCGAATTTTTAAACTTTGATCCGAGGAAACTTTGGCCGTTTTTATTACAACATCCTGGTCCCCAGACAGTTGAATTGAGGAATTACCCAAATTAAATTCCTCCAATACCCTGCGTACTTCGGCAATAAATTTTGAGGATTCGATCTGAAACTTTTCTTTATTACGCCCGGAATGCCGGTATTTTTCAGCCAGACCGTCAAATCGCAATACCATCGTACTTCCCCCAGCAAAATCGCTGCCAAAATTTAATACTGGCTCATTTTTAATAAATCGAAGTCCCATTAAAAAAAATCCAATGGTGATTAATAGTGCCGACACTGAAAACCAAAGATTTTTTTTCTCAATTATTTTAACAGTAGTCATTAATACCTCCTTATTTCACAGAAATACTAGTTGCACCCTTTGAATACTGGGTAAAGGCAACCAACAGCATTCGTGTTACCGTAATCGCAGTAAACATGCTTACCAAAATACCAACGGATAGTGTAACGGCAAAACCCCGAATTGTACCTGTCCCAAACCAAAACAACACGACGGTAGCGATCAATGTACTGACATTCGAATCAACAATCGTGTAAAACGCTTTATCAAACCCATCCGCAATAGCGGCTTTAACACTTTTACCTAGATTTCTTTCCTCTTTAATTCGTTCGAAAATAATGACGTTCGCATCGACAGCAATGCCGATAGTAAGGATGAAGCCGGCTATTCCAGGCAAAGTTAGGGTAGCGCCAATCAATTTAAGTGCTGAAAAAAATATAAATACGTACAACAACAAGCCGACGCTTGCCATTATTCCCGGTATGCGATAAACCGCAATCATAAACAAACACACCCCAACGAAACCTATAACACCCGCCACACGGCTCTTCTCGATTGAATCTTTACCCAACGTTGGCCCAACTACTTTATTTGACACAATCTCTACAGGAACTGGCAAAGCTCCGGCTTTTAGCTGAATAACTAAATCACGAATCTCCTGCACCGAAAATTTACCTGATATCTGCGCCCGTCCACCAGAGATAGGCTCATTAACATTGGGTGCCGATATAATTTTCCCATCCAATATGATCGCGAGCGGCCGCCCAACCGATCTAGCCGTTACGGATTTGAATTTTTCGGCCCCCTCTGAAGAAAACTCGATATTAACCACAGGTTCGCCGTACTGATTTTGTCCGGGTGAAGCCAACTTCAAATCCCCTCCGGATAAGGCTACTTTTTTCAAAATAATCGGACGTTCCGAAACTACCCGCCCCTGCGCATCATACTGGACAACTTTATCAACCCTGGAATCGGGGCCTGCAAGAACAGCGATCTGCTCCGCATTCATGCTAACAATTTCCGCTGGAGCCCATTCAGCCTCAACAAATTCTAACTGTGCAGTATCTCCGATGACGTGTAAAGCACGATCGGGATCTTGAACACCAGGAAGCTCAACAATGATTTGCCTCAAGCCTTTACGAGAGATAATGGGTTCGGCCAACCCCAAATTATCGACCCGATTACGAATGACTTTTAAGACCCCCTCAACGGCGTCGTTGTCTACGCTAACAGCCTCCGTATCTTTAGCCTCTAACACAAGCCGAGATCCGCCCTGTAGATCGAGACCTAAGTTAATAGGGAAATAAAAAAATGCAGCCCCACTAAGTAAGATTACGGCTAACACAATGAATATTCGATAACGACTATTAACCATATTTATAAAGGTCCTCCCGTAAATAATTGAAAAAAATGCACTTATTTCTTGTCCTTCATATGGGGGAAGGCGATGACGTCCCGTATACTTGCGGAGTTGGTTAGAAGCATGATAACTCGATCAATACCAATCCCCAATCCCCCTGTGGGCGGCATTCCGTACTTTAGTGCGGTGACAAAATCACTATCCATGTGATGGGCTTCATCCCACCCGGATTCCATCGCACGCCGTTGGTCTTCGAACCGGTCATTTTGCTCGATTGGGTCATTTAATTCTGAATAAGCATTCGCTACTTCCATTCGAGCAATAATTAATTCAAAGCGTTCAACCAAATCGGGGTTACCTCGCTTGCGCTTTGCCAACGGGGATGTTTCCCACGGGTAATCAATGATAAAAACAGGTTGTATTAGATGGGACTCTACCGCTTTGTCATAAATAAAGTTTATCAACTCTCCTCGAACAGACTCAACCGAAGGATCAAGTCCCAATTCTAAAGCTTTGGAATAGAGAACCTCTAAACCCGAGTTGACATCAACTTGCGCGTAATCCATCAGTGCCTGTGCCTGAGTTATTCGCCTGAAGGGAGGAGTAAAGTCCAAGATTTCACCTTGGTACTCAATCGTGTAACTACCCGAGAGGTGTCGCACCAAAGTTGAAAGCAAATTTTCAGTTAGTTGCATAATATCTGAATAATCCGCATACGCCTGATACAACTCCAGAAGAGTATATTCGGGATTATGCTTAAATGATACCCCTTCATTTCTAAAAACGCGCCCAATTTCATATATTTTTTCAAACCCGCCAACAACCATTCGTTTCAGGGGCAATTCCAATGCGATCCGGAGAAAAAGATCTTGCCCAAGTTCATTATGATGAGTCTTAAATGGCTTGGCCGACGCACCACCATAAATCGATTGTAGAACTGGGGTTTCGACCTCTAAGAATCCCATGTCTGCCAAATAATTACGCAACTGGTGAATCGTTTTGGATCGAGTTTCAAAAACTCGTAATACGTCTCGGTTAGCAATTAAATCCACATAGCGTTGTCGATATCGAGTCTCCTTATCCTGCAAGCCATGAAATTTTTCTGGCAATGGATGGAGTGATTTTGAAAGCAACACAAATTCATGTATGTGAAGAGTAATTTCTCCCCGTTTCGATCTAAAAACATGCCCCGAAACACCAATAATGTCTCCAACATCTAAATGAACAAGCTCGCCTAAGACATGCTCACCAAGTCGATTTATGTTTGCGTAATATTGGATCGCCCCAGATTGATCGGTTAAATTTCCAAATGTGGCTTTTCCGTGACCACGCTTAGCAATAATCCGACCCGCAATACTAACAATCTTTTCAGACGATTCTTCTTCTCCCAAAGTATCAAATTCTTGAAGCAAGGGCTGGATAGAATGGGTTCGAACAAAATTATGGGGATACGGGTCCCGTCCGGATTCCCGATAAGCCGTCATTTTTATTGAGCGATTCTCTTCTTCAGTAATATGAGGATCGATTGCCTGAATCATCGACAACTACCGTCCAAACAGTGCCGAAACAGCTTCGACTTGGGAGCTATAAATCTGAATTTTCGCCGACATTTTAGTGATATCTAAGACTCGCCGAACGTCTTTAGTCGGATTTAAAAGTACCAAACGGCCACCACGTTGAGCCGCTTTCTTGTGGCCTTCAAACAATGCCCACAATCCCGACGAATCAATGTAACTTACAAACCCCATATCAACGACAAGATGGACGTAACCATCTTCAAAAACAGAGTTCACAACATCAACAAAATGAGCCTGATTCTCGATATCAAATTCGACGGCACCGTTTATCTCGTTAGTTTCTTCATCGTACTCTGAACAAATCTGCAATTTAGCAATTCGTTCGTCAATAACTTGCTTTACAATGTCCATACCCTTAATCTCCTTTACCGACCAAACCGTTAACGCCCGAAGTTGGGAAAAATAAATTACTACGATAGCACAGGCGCAATTAACTTGGGTACTAAGTTTTTGGCTTGATGTATTTTGTTAACCATAGTTCTGTGCCAACTTTTGCTGTTCGCTTGTAACGTACTCGATCCATTACTGTCTTGATTAAAAACACACCTAAACCTGAACCTTCTAACTCATCCAAATGCTCCTCACCTTTAGTTGATTTCTGCGCCATTCCTTGACCAAAATCGAGAATCATCACCTCAAGTCGATCAGAATAGATTGAAAATTGAAAAAGAATATCGCCCGTTTCATTACCGGAATACGCATGCTCTATGACATTTGTATGAGCCTCGTTAATCGCAAGTTTAATATCAAATACCTCCTCATCGGAAAAACCCATTTCAATGGCAATAACTTCGACTTCACTTCGGATCTTTTTAACAAATTTAGGCGAACTTTTCACCCGCACCCGCTTGACCTTTAATGGCTGCGCTTCAAAGACTACGGTGTGACTCAAATCAATTTTGAGAGTGACGACTGTGATGTCGTCCGATTGAGTGACTCCCTTGATAAACCGATTCACATGAGCAAAGATCTTATCGGTGATCCCCTTAGAGGAATAGCCCGAAAATTTCCGAATGACAGCCCAAGTTCGTTCCAAACCAAAACTCACGTTTTTGGCATTCCTGGCATCCACCACGCCATCAGTAAACACCGACAAAACATCTCCATCAGACAGCTGAATTTCCTTTTCCCCATATTGGGAGTCAAAAACAGCGCCTAATGGTAATCCCTCGGTATCGAGAGAATTAATTTGTCCGTCTGACAACCACACGGCGGGCTCGTGCCCAGCGTTTGAGTACCGAAGGCGAAGTGATTCAGGATCAAGTATTGCGTAAAACATAGGAACGAACTTATCAATTACGGGATCATTATATAAAAGCTGATTAATTTTAGTTAATGCAGCAGCGGGTTCGTAAACTTTTTGTAATTGTGAATGCAAAAGACTTTTAAGCATCGCCATAAACAAACCAGCCGACACTCCTTTGCCAACAATATCCGCGACACAAATGCCTATTTTACCGTCGTCGAGATAGAAAAAATCGTAAAAATCGCCTCCGATACCTCGTGCAGGAACGGACAAGGCCGAAAAGGTCAATTGATCACGTTCGGGAACGGATGCGGGCAATAACTTACTTTGAATATCGGTCGCAATACGCAACTCCTGGTCTAATCCTTGTTTTTTAACAGCCGCCTGATAGAGAATCGCATTTTTAATAGCAGTGCCCGACAGGGACATTATCGTGTTAAGTGTACGAATGTCATCCTGGGAAATTTTGGGCAAGAGACCTCCAATTTTTCGAACAATACTTACGACACCTATCACTTCATTTTTCACCATTATCGGCAAACAAATGTAGCTTTCGATTTGCACTTTAAAATTATCTTTTTGTATTACTCGAGGATCCGTTTGATAATTCTCGACTACGCAGACATCTTTGTTTCGAACAACAAATTCCGACAAGGTCTCTCCCGACTTAAGTTGATAGTCCCTCCGAATTTTATCAGGAAAATTGCTATGAACTTTTGTAACCATTTTCTTACCCGAAAGTAATTGAATCGAGCCACCTTCGGCGCTTACAACGCTTAGAATAAACTGCATCAACACTGTCAGCATGTTGTCCAAATCATTAATAGATTTCATAATGACATTTACTTGAGAGATGGCCTCCAGTCGTTGCGCTTTGATACGATTACTTCGTTGAATATCAGTTATATCCCGCACAACCATTACGGTACCAATACGACCGTTGTCCAGGTCGAAAACTGGGGTCGCATTCACTAAATAAATACAATCGTTGTGAGCAACTTCTTGGTTGACATAGGCCTTGCGCGTGCGAAGACTCTGGCGATAAATCGGGGCTAATCCGAGAACCGATAATCGATCCGATAGGACATCGCGATTACATATTTTTGACGGCTCTAGATGAAGAAGCTGTTCGGCGGCTGGATTAATAAATTCGACTTCCCCCGCATCGTCAACCATAATAACCGAGTCACTCATGCTCCGAATTACCGAATCCATTTTAGATCTCTCGATCCTTTTGACAAGTTTTAGTCTTCCCAAATGGGATGCTAATTGGTTAGCCATCGTATGTAAAAATGTCATCTCGTTCCGCTCAAACGCATTCTTCGATATCGAACAAATGTTAAGCATGCCAAGTATTTCTTCTTTAAAAACCAACGGTACATTGGCAAAAGATTTCATAGGCTCGTTGGTATGATTTGTAGCTTTCCCACTCCGAAATCCCAACTCAGAGGTAATCCTAACTTGATTAATATCCACAGGACGTTTGATAAACGGAGAAATCGACGACACAACATTTGACTGAACGCTCAAAATAAATGGTTCACTGATTGGTGTATTTATCCGACTGTAAATTTCCCCGCCAGGTATAAAATCCAGTAAAAACACAGAACATATATCAAAATCTAAAACCTTTGAAAGGCTGTCGACAACCATACGTATAATTTGTGAATAATCCAGTGAATAACCAAGACTATTCGAGGTATCGTACAACACCGTCAACTCCAGGATTCGCCGGTTTAAATCCTCCTCGTCTTTTTTAATCCGCAACTTCAACTCTTGCTTATCGACTAACAAGCTCTCAATTTTTTGATGCATGTACAAATTTTCAAGTGCAATCGATACCCCAATCAAAAAATCAGAAAATTCGACTATTCGATCGTCAAAATTTAGCTTAAATTGTTCATAGTTTTTCCAAGGCCGTACTACGACTACTCCCAGAACCATTTCATCCTCAGAAATTAGTGTATGATATAAAATTCGATTTGCATCAGGGCCGTACTCAGCAAGATCAGATCGGACCTTAACTTTATCAGTGTCTAAATGCCGTGATCGTTCATGCACATAGATTGGCTGAGAGGGAACAGATTTGATTATCGATTCTTTAGTAGCCTGAATGAGCCATCGCAGTTCTTTACAACTAATATCCCACTCCGGTCCAGAATAAAACGAGTCTCGGATTTCCTGAGATGTGGGATCAACAAAATGTACCGTTACGTATACGTCAGGAAAAACAATCAGCGTGCCGCTTATTAAGGATTCGGCAATTTCAGGACCTGTTTTCAAGGTCTCCTTTAGCGATGCGGTGAGGTAATTGAGGGTCGAGTGGTGAGAACCCAGCGAAGAGTTTAAACTCATATCGATTGCATCAATTTAAAGCAGGTATTCGAAAAATCTTCTCTATGACGGATAACACCTCTTCAACGTCAAATGGTTTGTAAATTACTCCGTATGCACCGAGGTCGAATGCTTCCCGCAGCAAGTCATCCACTGAATAACCAGTCATCATAACAACAAGGAGTAACGGCCGTAGCTTCTGGATTTCTTTAAATGTTTCTATACCCGATAAGCCTGGCATTTTAAGATCGAGAAATACAAGGTCAATCGACTGATTCGACTTAACCAGATCGATACATTCTTGGCCAGACGTGGTGGTAATGGTAAAGTAACCGGCTTGCTGCAAAACAAATTCGAAAATCGAATTTATCGACTGATCATCGTCAACAACCAAAATGGTTTTTGTCATCGGCACTATCCCCTGATTTATTTCGGATGGGATAATTGTAAATTGGTCAGGGCAAAAAAGTCCATCTTGAATTACCTATTTGAGTTCACTAATCGCGAATACCATATCGGAATAGGCCACGGTAAACCACTGGTTAAAAAGTTCGGCTGGCCGCTCTCCCGGCCAGAGCTCCGGATCGACCTGCCATTCGATCAACTCGTTTTCGATCCATTGGGCGCAGTGCCGGCTGATTAAACGAGATAAATCCTCGTCCGAGTCCATGGGCTCGACCAGATAGATATGGCCATCTCTTGTCGACTTTTCCTTGATTATATCGTTGACTTCATCCCAAAATTCAGAATCTCTTGATACTTCTCGAACCCATTTAATAAACGGGAAGGTCGGGCGAACTGTGACAGCAGCGTAGTCTGCAAGTGAAAACATAATATGGATATTAGCGGCAAACGAATTTTAAGTCATCTCCTAAATTTTTCTTGCCTACCTACCTGGAAATAATGCTACGATACCGTCTCGAATTGCCGATGTAGCTCAGTCGGTAGAGCAACTGATTCGTAATCAGTAGGTCACCGGTTCAATTCCGGTCATCGGCTCCACATCTACCCTTAAATTGAGGCCACAGTTACCCGTATGCGAAAAACGTCCCAACTATCCCCCGAAGATCGAAATATTCGAATCTACGAAACCCTTTTTTCATGGATATTAAAATTTTTTTCAGTATTGGTTGTCGCAACTTTAGTCGGCATTCTAGCCACAATTTTAATTCAGGCACTCCCTTCCTTTCGTGATGCTGGGATTAATTTCTACACGGGGAAATCTTGGGATCCTGTGTTCAAACATTTCAGTGCCACGCCATTTGTCGTGGGAACCTTGGCAACCACAGTGCTAGCATTACTGATTTCTATACCATTTTCACTATCGATCGCTTTATTTTCTGGATTTTACCTGCATCCTGGACGAATAACGTCCACCATTCGCCTTCTGATCGACCTCCTCGCCGGTATCCCATCGGTTATCTATGGATTTTGGGGCCTCTCAATAGTTGTTCCGGCTGTCCGACAGTTCGAATTATTCAGTGGACGAGTTCCGTACGGGGTCGGAATTTTTACTGCAGCCCTAATATTGAGTATCATGATTGTCCCTTATGCCGCGTCGATTGGGCGCGATGTCATCGCGTTAGTTCCATCGGATTTAAAGGAAGCCGGTTTAGCGCTAGGTGCCACGCCATATGAGGTCGTTCGTTGGATCGTTATGCCATACAGTAAAGCCGGACTACTTTCAGGCATATTGTTATCGTTCGGACGAGCAATTGGCGAAACTATGGCCGTAACAATGGTCATCGGAAATGCGAACAAAATTCCGGGATCAATTTTTGATCCAGCTAACACAATATCCAGTATTATTGCCAATGAATTCGCAGAAGCAACCGACCCCATCTACGTGTCGCACTTAATCCACATGGGATTGATTTTATTTATCTCAACCACGGCGATCGGACTGTTTGGCCGTCGAGTAATTAAGAAATGGAGTTCCCATTAAATTATGTCTTCAGTGTCAAAACGCTTAGCTACTGATTTGTTATTCAAGGGCGTATTGGGGTTAGCAACTGTGATATTATTTATTCCGCTGATAATGATTCTTTACTACATTATCGTTAATGGTGCGGGTGCAATCAGCTGGGCATTTTTAACCTCGCTTCCAAAACCACCTGGTGAAATAGGTTCTGGCATCGGCAATGCGATCGTTGGATCTGCAATTCTTATATGTATCGCATGTATAATCTCTGTGCCTATTGGTGTTGGCGTCGGTGTTTTTTTATCGGAAAAGCCTACCCATACCATTGCAAAAATGGTTCGCATTTGTCTCGAAATACTGCAGGGGATACCATCAATTGTGATCGGAATCATTTCTTACCTATGGGTAGTCTTACCCATGGGGGGATTCTCTGCCCTGTCAGGTGGAATAGCGCTGTCGCTAATGATGCTCCCACTCGTTATCCGATCGACCGAGGAAACATTGAAACTAATACCTCAGTCATTAAAAGAAGCGTCGCTTGGATTAGGAGTACCTTACTATCGGACCATGACAAAAATAATCATTCCAGCCGGCCGACCGGGAATCTCTACGGGAATAATACTGGGGATTTCACGCGTTGCAGGAGAAACAGCCCCGTTACTATTTACAGCCTTTGGAAACCCTTTTCTAACTTTTAATATAATGAAGCCCGTGAACTCACTCCCGTCATTAATTTACAATTACGCCACCAGCCCTTATTCGGATTGGCAACAAGCCGCCTGGGGTGCATCACTCGTACTGATACTTTTTTTATTTACTCTTAGTTTAATAGCAAGGACGATATCCACCCGATGAATAAGCAAATTTTAGAAATTTCAAATCTTTCAGTATCAATCGGTAACGACACGATAATCGACAATATTTCGATGGATTTTCATTGGAAGAAAATCACGACCATATTGGGGCCATCCGGATGCGGCAAAACTACTCTGATACGATGCATTAATCGAATGCATGAATTAATTCCACACGCCCGTGTATCTGGCTCGATACTCCTTTTTAAAAAAAACATCTACGAAATGAACCCCATTTTAGTTAGGCGGGAAATTGGAATGGTGTTTCAGCGTCCAAATCCATTCCCGACAATGAGTATTTATGACAACGTTATTGCAGGGTACAAACTTAATGGCATTAAATTAGGGAGTGCAGAAAAGGACAATATTGTTGAAACCTCGCTTTGTCGTGCGGGTCTTTGGAGCGAAGTTAAAGACGCGCTTCATCGCCGTGGGGCGTTTCTATCGGGTGGGCAACAACAACGGCTATGCATCGCCAGAGCCCTTGCCATGAAGCCCCGTATTTTACTACTGGACGAGCCAACCTCCGCACTTGACCCGAAATCGACCGGCCATATCGAAGACTTAGTATCTGAATTAAAAGAATCCGTAACAATTATCATGGTTACCCACAATATTCGCCAAGCATCGAGAATATCAGATTTTACAGCTTTTCTATCGAAAGGAGAGTTGGTTGAATACGGGAGTACCGAAAAACTATTTACTGTCCCAGAAGATAAGCGTACTGAAGAATATTTATCTCGGAGTGCCGGCTAATGCGGCGTAGCACGAACCACCGCCCGTTATGGAAAATTTTACCCTCTTACTTCGTCGTTACAGCGCTTTTAATCAGTAGTTTTGTATGCTTCGCAATCTATTTTATAAACGCATACTATTGCGATGAGGAAGGTCGGCAGCTAATCAAGCAAACTCAATCAGCTGCCCTGTTTTTAACCGAGTTGTTAGAAAACAATCAAGTCTATCCTTACGAAACATTCCTTAAAAAAATATCTCATACATCCGGGGTGAGATACACGTTGATTGATAATGATGGTTTGATCGTATTCGACACCTGTGATGATCAGCGCATGACAGAGACAATGACTCCGGAATTATCTAATGCCTCATTAAATCGTCATTCGGTGTATCAACGATACAGTCGTTTCGATCGGGGGGACGCCTTGTTCACAGGTATCCAACTGAAGACGTCAAATCAAACGTACATATTACGGGGATCCGTACCTATAAAATCAATAATAGATCGTAATAGATCCATTTTTTACCCACTAGTGTACGCGGGAATCGCTATCCAATTCATATCAGCAATTATCTTTTTTATCGTCTTCAAATTTTTCACCTCCCCCTTAAACGCATTCATCGACGGAATAGCACGGTATCGAAGCCGCAATTTTAAGCATCGACTTAATTTACAATCTGCCCCAACCGAGTTTAGCCATGTAACAGAAATAATTAACTCAATGGCATCGCAACTCGATGAACAATCAAATGATTTGCGCTCAGAAGTGTACGAAAAAGAGACGATTTTAACCAGCTTATTCGATGGGATTTTAGTCATTGATAATTCAGAAACTATAATTAACTACAATCATATTAGCGCCAATATTTTAGGACTTGATGCGGAATTTAAAGGAAAAAAAATCACTGAGGTTATCCGTAACACCTTGCTCACCGAATTGATTAGGGAATCAATAGCCACAAACTGCCCGACAACCCGAGAAATCATTTTTCGCCGCCATGCAGATGAATTCTATCAAGTTGATTGCATTCCCATTAAAGGAGCATTTTCAATACGTAAACTAGTTATCGTTTTTCACAATTTGACTCAAACAAAACGCATACAAAGTAATCGTCGCGATATTATCTTACATGTCTGCAAACTCATAAAAAAACCAATTTCTCACATCCAAGCCCAACTTACATCGGGAGAGGGAATCCCAGATCATAACGAACTTGGGCAAGAAACGAGCTTATTGCTATCAACGGTTAATGATTTAATCTATCTAACTGAATTGGAAGACTCATCGGAAAATCAACGAATTGAACTTGGCTCATTATCAATTAGGCCTATAGTTGATAGTACCGTATCGATACTGTCAGAGATAGCCCTAGCTAAGTCTGTCAACATAAATGTTAAGGGGGAAAATTTTATATACGGAAATTTGCATGCTATTGAACAAATGCTAATACGTCTATTACACAATGCGATTAACTACTCGCTTCCAAACGGGAAGATTAACATTCATTTGGAACAGTTGAATGGATTAGCGATCATTACAATTACCGACGACGGAATCGGAATTCCAAAACACTCGATCGAGCACGTTTTTAAACCATTTTACCGAATTAATACACCTGAACATCGAGTTATCAAGGGTGGTGGACTAGGGCTTGCTATCGCAAAAACAATAGTAGATTACCACAACGGGTCGATTGCGGTTACGAGCGAATTTGGATCAGGCGCAAGTTTTAAAATTGTATTTAAAGCCATCGAAATAGGAGATCACCATGTCACATCAACTTAATCGAGAAATCACATATCTTAAACGAGTCTTTCTATCGTTAAGTACCCGGGTCGAAGAAAATGTCCGATTGGCGATTACTGCGTTTAACAATTTAGATGCCGAAATAGCCAAAACTGTTATCGCAAACGACGACCTGATCGACCGTGACGAACTCGATGTGGAAGAAGAGTGCCTTAAAATTCTGGCGTTGCATCAACCAGTTGCAGGGGACCTCCGCTATATCATCTCAATTCTAAAAATAAACAGTTACTTAGAACGAATCGGTGACTTATCCACTAGTATCGCAAAAAAAACTCTTCAAATTACACATGCTTTTGCAGAGAAATCGGCTATCGATTTTGATTTCTCGGACCTTTTTGAAAAGGTCACATGGATGCTAAATAATAGTTTAAACGCAATCGTACATGTGGACGCTCAATTAGCGCTAGAGGTATGTCGAGCGGACGACCTGGTAGATGATCAAAAGCATGCCGCAAACAAAGCCATAGTCGATGCAATAAAATTGAATCCCCAGATGTTAGAGTCGCTCTTGTGTGTCTTGTCGGTAACCCGACATCTCGAGCGAATCGCCGACCATGCAACAAACATATCCGAGGATGTCATTTATATGGTTGACGGAGCGGTAGTTAGGCACCAACCCCTGTAAACCAATCCTTACCGGTCGACGATAGGCCCCACTATTGAATTTAACAATTTATTTTAACCGTGCTCAACAACCCTAACTTGTAACCCGCAAACTCAATCATTCAAACAAAGGAGGCACGGAAGATGCCAAATACGGGAAGTGTGTGGGATCAACAACTATTGATTCAAGAACAAAGCGCCACCGTCAAATCCAAACCATCCACACCAATGACCTGAACCTCGACCATATCGCCCGGCTGAAGACTTTTAGGATCAACCACCAATAAACGCCCATCGACCTCCGGGGCCTCACGATAGGAACGCCCTACTCGATTTCCATCATAAATCATCTGTAACCGCTCACCCACCCGGGTCTTATTTCGTTGGATTACCAAGTCGTATTGGCGGCCCATTACCCGAGAAATCCGGCGCTGAATCTCGTCTTCAGGAATTTTGGGTTCAATACGGGCTGACTTGGTTTCTCGTTCTTCGGAATACGAAAAACACCCTAAATGCGCAAAGGGATATTCCTCAATAAACTGCAATAACTCTTGGACCTCGGCATCTGTCTCCGATGGAAACCCCAGAATTAGGCTGGTCCGGACCACTAGATTAGGAATTTCAGCCGCTAGTTTTTTCATCAAATCGCGTAACCTATCTCCAGTATGACGCCGATGCATGAGTTCTAATAACCGCGTATTGGCGTGCTGGACCGGCATATCCAAATAAGGAATAATTTTGGAATTACGGTTAATGGACGAAATCAGGTCGTCATCTACCCGGCTAGGGAATATATACATCAACCTAATCCACTCGACTCCTTTAACGGTTTCCAACACATCCAATAATTTGGGCAATGATGGCGTCCCATACAAATCTTCGCCCCACGCCGTCGTATCTTCAGCTATCAGAATCAGCTCTTTGGCCCCAAACGACACCTGGAGCTCCGCCTCTTTGACGATCTCGTCAATAGACTTACTGGTATGTTTTCCTCGAATTTTTGGAATCGTGCAAAACGAGCACCAGTTATCGCACCCTTCCGAAATCTTAATATATGAATAGTGAGAGGGGGTTAATTTCGTATAACGAACGGGTCGGCTCGGCAAAAACCGTCGACGAAACACTAATTGCGCCAACTCAGCCTGCAAACGGTCTTCTTCGTGGGTGGTCAGCCAAATATCTACTTCGGGATACCGCGCTTTTAATTCAGGCTTTTTGAACCGGCTGGGATAACATCCAGTCACCACCAGGTATCGTATCTCGCCCCGCCGTTTTCGATCCGACAACGACACAATATTCGATTCAGTTTCATCAACTGCCGATTGAATAAAGGAGCAGGTATTTAACACACAAATCTGCTCATGGCCTTCAGGTACTAACGCAAACCCCTTCCCCTGCAAACTTTGAACCATCTTTTCAGTATCAACCAAGGTCCGCGCGCACCCAAGGGACACTACACTAAAACTAGGCACCAGATCTTTGTTCACTGTAAATACCTCATTGGGTCTACGGGAAGTCCATCCTCTCGGACTTCGAAATGAAGATGGGGCCCCGTGGAATAGCCCGTACTGCCAACAGCTCCAATTTCTTCTCCCTGCTTAACCATCTGACCCTCGCGAACTATTATCCGACTTTGATGTGCGTATAAGGTCGAAATGCGTTTTCCATCTGACTTTCGGCGCCCATGGTCAATAACAGTTACGCGTCCATAACCGTGGTATTCGGGTTTCTCTCCAGCAACTAAAACGTACCCAGACTCCGCAGCCCGAATTCGAGACCCAACAGGAGCCGCAAAGTCAACGCCATTGTGAAAAATTCGGCGTCTGAATATCGGATGCATTCTAAATCCGAAATACGACGACAACCATGCTTGAGCAGGTTTAATAAACCCACCAGTCGAACCAAAGTATGCGTCGCCATTCGCTTTACTATTCCGCCTAATCGCTTGGGCGATTTCCTGAGAGGATCGCTCCAATTCCCGAGTTTGGCGCTCCATTTCTTCAATCTGCGCGTGTAAAGATGCTACTACCTGTTTCTGTTTTTCCGTTTTTTGATTTAAATCAGTCTCTTTTCTTCCGATTTCTTCCTTTAGATAACTAATCCGCCTGGTCTCAGATTCAACCCGGCGTTTTTCTTGAGACACCTGTGAATATTCACGTTTTAACGAGTTTATCAAGTTGGAATCCCTATTTAATATTTTGTCAAAATAATAAGATGAATCGACTATCGAAGTCAGATCCTTCGAAGTGAACAAATATTCGATAAATCCCAAATTTTGATTTTTATATATTGACCGCAATCGCCTGGAAAATTGCATATTTGTATTTGAGAATTGCTCTTGAACAACATCTAGCTTCTGCCGAGCAACTCGCTCTTTTTTTTGAGATTCATCTAAATCAGATTTCGCCTTCGTCAAGCTAAGTTCCGTAAACTTTAATTCCCTAGCAAGTACGCCAAGATTTCTCTCCGCAAAGAGCTTCTCTTTTTTCTTTTCCTGAATTTTAGATCGATTTTCCTTTATTTGAATTTCGATATGTTGAACATCCCCCGATTCCGATCGCCCCGGAGATGTTTTACCAAAACAAGCGGACTGGGAAAAAATTATAAAAACTAAAACAAGAGTAATTATAGTATCATTCATAAAAACATTTTTGTCTGTGACAGTCGCTCTCTAATAGAGTAAACCAATCCAATACTAATTCCAGCAGCTAATGCTATTTCTGCATCAGATGCACTTAATAATCGGTCGATACTTTTAAATGCCTGATATATTCTCTGAATCCGTTTGGGTCCGAGCCCCGGGATAGTTTGGAGTACAGTAGTCTCATTCGCAACTTTCCGACGTTTCCGTTGAAATTCAAGGGCAAATCTATGTGATTCATCGCGAATCCACTGTAACAACTTTAACACATTGTCGTCTGGAGACAAAACTATCGGCTCAGAACGACCAACCCGAAAAATCTCTTCTTTTCGTTTTGCTAAGGATATTAATTCAATTTCATCTTGTAGTCCAAGCTCAAGCAATGCTCGATACGCAAAATTTAATTGGCCAACACCACCGTCAATCAGCATTAAATCAGGCAACGGTTCATGATCAGCAAAACATAGCTGAAGACGGCGGGATACAACTTCATAAATTGATTTTGGATCGTTACTATCCCCGGAAACGGAACGCACCATCAATTTACGATACGCGGACTTTAACGGATTGCCATTCTGAAAACAAACGGCCGATCCAACAATATCGGTACCATGCAAATGAGAAATATCAACCCCAATAATACGAACCGGTTTTTTACCTAGATCTAACTTTTTCTGGAGAACAACCACAATATCCGCCTCGACTCTTGGTCTAAGATTTACAGATCTGTCTCGAATAATTCGACTGATCGAAAGCCGCGCATTGTGCCGCGCTGTTTCCAACAACACAAGTTTGTTGCCACGTTTAGGAACCGACACCTCAAATTTCAATTGTAAACTCGAGCGAACCGCAAGAATAATTGGTTCGATCCAAGGGTCGCAAATCAATTTAACCGGAATCTTCTCGTCAATAACGGAAATAAACGTTTGCACCAATCCGTCATCCCAGACATTTTCCGTAGGATTTTCAAAATAAAATCCGTTTTGAAATAGCAATTTACCATCAATAAACGTCTGTACGATAACGTAGAGGAAGCCATTTTGATCAGCCGATGACCACACCTGGAAACACCCATTTTCAGATAAAACAACTGTCTGTCGCTGACCTAATTGTTCAATTTTACGAATACGGTCCCTTAATTCAGCCGCCAACTCAAATCGTTTTTCCCTGGCCAATTGAGCCATTTCAGTAGACATTTTTGAAACCAACTCTTTATTACGTCCCGATAGTAATTGTTTTAAATCACCGATAGCATTTAAATATTGGGAATGAACGTTTTTAAAAACACACGGGCCCAAACATCGATTCATATCTAATTTTATGCACTTTGGCTGAGGGCTATCTAATGAAATATCTATAGAGCAATCCCTCAAGCGATACATATCATTTAACATTCGCTTCAAATACTTGATTGACCCTATCGAAGGATAGGGTCCAAAGTAACTTGCACCATCATTTACACGGTCACGTACTATTAATAATCGAGGGAAAATCTCGTTGGAAATCTTTACATAAGGAAACGATTTGTCATCTTTGAGTAAGATATTGTACCGGGGCTGAAATTCTTTGATCAGCTGAGCCTCTAAAATTAATGCCTCTGATTCGGATCTAACTACGATGGTATCGATAAAAGAAATACTTTTAACTAATTGAATAGTTTTTGAATCCAGAGTCTCAGGTCGTCGAAAGTAAGACTTTACTCTCTTCTTTATATTTTTAGCTTTACCAACGTACAATAGCCCCCCCCGAGAGTCTAACATCTTATAGATACCAGGTTCGTCGGGGAGCGAGTTCAAATCAACGGGGGAAATTCCCTCCACTGTTAAATCTATTTAGATTTTTTTCCAGACCTGGACTCTTTTACTTCACCAACAACTGAGAGGTTTACCTGAGCGTGAACTTGTTGAGGCAGCTCGATATTAATAGCGTACTCACCAACTAACTTAATATTTTCTGACAACGCCACGAAATGCCGGTCTATATCGATACCCTTTATTTTTTTTATTTCAGCAACAATATCAGCGGAGGACACAGAGCCAAACAAAGTGCCGTCTTCATGTGCCAATTCAGTAACTTTTATAGAGAGTCCACGCAGGGAAGTTGCTAATGCCTCAGAGTTTTCCTTCTCTTGTACAAGGCGTTTCTGCTCACGTTTCTGAAGTGCTTTAAACCGACTTTGATTCGCAGGAGTTGACAAAATGGCAAATTCATAAGGCAACAAATAATTGCGGGCATAGCCCAATTTTACACTTTTAGTCTGTCCAAACGAACCAAGCCCCTTAACATCTTTAATAAGAACAATATCAATTTCTTTACTCATAGTTTTCTCCAACTAATCAAGGCAATAAGGAAGTAATGCAATAAACCTTGCTCGTTTAATTGCTTCAGCAAGGGACCGCTGATGCTTCGCACAAATCCCTGAGTTACGGCGTGGTACGATCTTACCCCTATCTGTCACAAAGCGGCGAATCCGACTAAGATCTTTGTAGTCCAGTGTATCAACTTTATCGACACACAACGAACAAACACGACGTTTTTTTGTTCTCCGCTTAATTAGCTGCTTTTTCTTCTCCATTTTACACGAGCTCCTTTACCTTTAAAAACCTATTTCAGACCCCGAAGATACCATTTCTATATCTACATCCCCGCCTGACCGATCAAGCATCTGCAAATTATCAGCCACTATTTCCGACGTGGTTATCTTTTCGCCATCTTTTTCGTAGCTGCTCATCTGCAGACGACCCTCAACTGCTACTAGCTTGCCTTTCTTTAGATACTCTCCACAAATCTCTGCCAACCGCCGCCAAGTTACCACACGAATAAAATCGGCAGATTTCTCGGCATCACGACGCTTAATCCGATCAACAGCGATAGTAAAATTTGTTACTGCAATTCCGGACGATGTGACCCTCATTTCAGGATCCCGAACTAACCTCCCAATTAAAAACGCTTTGTTATACATAATTAAAAAGGAATATCCTCATCTAGTTCTGCATCAAACTTTGGACCTGACGCGTAATCAACCTTACTCTTATCCCTATGAATCGGATCTCCAAAATCGAAATCGCCAACATTAACTTCATCGAGTTGTATTTTCTCTAGAACTTTGCCAGAACTACTTACTTGTGAATTCAACACATTGTCAGACGAAACCGTGATAGCACGAATATCCTTCGCATCGACTTCTGTTACCCATTTGCGTTTACCGTCGTTATCATCGAAACTACGAGTAACAATTCGGCCGTCGATTAAAATAACCGCACCTCTGACCAGCCCCTCTCGTTTTTCAGCTACCTGTCTCCAGGCAACGATAGGAATAAAATCTTGTGCGGCAGCAATCCCGTCCACACTTGGCCGATCGGTTGAGATAGTAAATCGAATCATGGGATCCCCTGAGTTAGTCACTCGAGAATCAAGATCGTTTACAATCGTACCAACTAACGTAATTCGATTAATACTGGACACAAAAAACTCTTAAGATGCCACAACCTCTTCTCGAGAAGAGATCGGCGACTGAATCGAATCCAAAGTAACTGTCAGGTCTCGGATAATAGATTCTGTAACTTTAATGCGACTTCTTAGCTCCAACAAAGTTTTTCTTGTAGCCTCAAATTGGATTTGAACATAATAACCTTGGCTGACTTTATTGATTGGATAGGCCAATTCCTTTACACCCCAAGGTTTAGACAACAATATCTTACCATCATTGGAAGTAATCCAGCCTTCAATTGTTTGAACAAGTGCCGTTGAATCTTGTTCACTTAAGCTGGGACTGAGTATGTAAAGGCTTTCATAACTTTTCATTAAATAACTCCTAGGGATCATTAACTGGACAGCACTTAATTACTGAATAACAAAAAAATGGGATGCAATTATAACTATCTTCTCGAGAGTTTGTCCATTGGAATCTACGGACACAAGCCTAAGACAGCGTAACTGTCTTGATCTAAAATCCAACCCGATTTCCCATTAACCTCGACTCGCAACGCCAAATTTCGCACGCCTAGTTCCTGGCCCGATATTGATGGATCGCAGTGTACACCTAAAAACACAACATTAGCAGTAGGATTAACTGTTAAAAATGCTGCCGACGACTTAGGCCCTGCTGACGCAGGAAAAAGGTGACATTCCAGACAAGGAGCCAAGTTTAATGGCGCTAAATGAGAGAGTGGGTCAGTATAAAATGGTAAGCAGTAG
>Ga0214923_10000292_pt1 | contig 76606 bp, 46 predicted proteins | sample LL1510_MetaG_FD_177993 | JGI IMG/M metagenome (GOLD analysis project Ga0214923, IMG submission 177993) | Freshwater microbial communities from Lake Lanier, Atlanta, Georgia, United States - LL-1510 | ecosystem: Environmental > Aquatic > Freshwater > Lake | place: USA: Georgia | collected...
CTGCTTGATTAACTTTTTCTTTAAATTCTGGAGAATTATTGTATTTATTCTGAATGGAAGGAAACTTTCTTAGAGTAACTAGAGCTTCTTCAATAGGATGAATTATTTCTTCAGGTTTCTTTTTATCCTCAATATATCTTAGGTAGAGCCAGGAGAGATAATCTTCGTTTAAGTTGGAAAGATCAATCTCAGCATATTTCTCTTTAATTTTTTCAGATAATTCTTCAATTTTAGTTTTAGGCTTAGATTCAGTAGCTTCTTGAATTAATTTTTTTAATTCTTCAAAAGTAGGAGGTAGAGGTGGATTTAAGTTTCCTTCTTCTAAAGTAGTATTTGGATCACTAGTTTTAATAAACTTGTTGTAGTACTGTACAGCTAGACCTGCAGCGGCTCTTTCACCTGGATACTTGGAGATAAAGATAGTTCTTAAGGCATCCAAGTCTTTAGATTTGGTGGCAGCTAACTTAGTTAACAGATTGGAAAAATATAATTGTCTTTCAGATTTTAACATTTTTGCTCCAAAACTAATTAAAACTTAATTATTAATAAGTTTTGAGACTTTATTTGATTCTTCTGATAAATTAAGATTTTTTAAAATCTTTGCAATTATCCTTCGCAGGCCAGGCATTCTGATCCATCTGCTAGTTGTTTTAGATCAATCTCTTCAATTATATTTCTTTCTATTTTTTGAGAAACTTTGTCTGCTTTAATAATTTTTTCCGATCTGCAGTAATAAAGAGTTTTTAAACCTTTCTTCCATGCAGTAAAGTGTACCGCATGAAGATATTTAATTCCGGTATCGGGCTTGAAAAATACATTGACTGACTGCCCCTGATCAATGAACTGCTGTCTATCTGCCGCATGATCAATTACCCATCTTTGGTCAATTTCGATTGCTGTCTTAAATACAGATTTTGTCCAATCATCAAAAATATCTAAACTTTGAATAGAGCCGCCACTTGAAATAATACTTGACCAAATATCTTGATAATCAAGTTTTGAGCTCTTAGAACACATATCTTTTATTATTTGATCTAGATACCTATTTTTATTCATATACGAACCTGACAGCGTATCCTGTCTGTAACAATTTGCTTTAAACGGTTCTATAGAAGGCGAGGTATTTCCTAGAATAATTGAGGATGAGTTATGTGTCACCACCCCATTTTCAAGAACATAATCATGTGTCGTTGGAACTTCAATATCAAAAGTTGGCATAATTTCGCCTGTCGCCATCACAGATTCGACATACCAGCCATTTGTAAGCTCCATTCCTGAAATGAGCTCAACCACCTTAACCCAATCATGCTCTTTGGTTAGAAACTTATGATTTGCCGTACATCTTATAGAGAAGACGGACTCTCCCTTAATCATTATTAAATCAAGAACTTCCACATATCCGTTGAAATAAAATTTATTTACATCAGCAATCCCTTCCGATGTTTTTATAGAAATATTATTATCAGACTCAAACCATTGCGGCTGCTTCATCTTCACATTTTTAACTTTCATTGTTTATTTCCTAGTATTTTGCGTTTAATTTATTAATATAATTTCGTCATTTTCCATTAACTCTGATGCAATAATGGATATTTCTGAGCCATCCCTACTTACCTTTAGGCTTTGACCAATATGAATTTCTTTGGATGTGCCATCATCGAAGTCAACAGTAAGATACTCGAATGATTTCATGTCGACACCAAGCTTGGCGCCTATATCGTCAAATGATATTGATTCTCCATCACTAGAAATAATCTTTGTATCAGAAGTTACGCAAGCATTTGGCGCAATCGCAAGGATGTGACTAAATCTTTTTCCTGTTCCAACGGCATCGGGAGCTTCACCCCTTTCCTTTCCAAGCTCAAGGTCGGCAATATCTAATAAACCCCTAATTTGTTTAAACATTCTAATATTGGTTGATTTTGCCAAAGCACTTTCAAAAGGAATTCCTTTTTGCTGCAAATAAGCATGAAACCCAAGCGCCCCAATTCCTATAGACCTCTCTCTCATGGCGGAGAATTTAGCCCTTGATATTGACTCTGGAGCATTTTCAATAAAGTAAGTTAAAACATTGTCAAGCATTTCTGCAACATCTTTTAAGAAAAGAGGATCATCTTTCCACTGATCATATGTCTCTAGATTTAACGATGAAAGACAGCAAACCGCTGTTCTCTCATCTGATGTGGGAAGAATTATCTCCGAACAATTGTGTGTGATGACGCCATTACATACCCAGAGATGCTGGTCTGTATGAACTCCCACACAATAAACATCCTGTTTTCCCGCTGGTTCTATTTTTGTAATTTTTGAAGATTTTTCTGAATTATTTTCAAATTTATCGTTTGCAACATAAGGTGAGCCGACTATATGATTAATCTTGTAAATACTTGAATATTCGGAGATACAAACTGAGTTTGTATCGTCATCAATGTTTGATGTTACTCCAAGATTCGAAAGAATAAGTTGAAGGCTTGCAGCATCTTCTTTGAATGAGCAAATACTTATTTTTGATACAAAGATATGCTTGTCAAAATCTATGGATGTAGATGATGACAAAATGATCTTGCTTATGTAAGAAATATGTGTTTGTTTATCTGAATTCCAAAGCCAATTTGGAATCATCATGTTTTCTATTGAATGATTTTCTGAAAAGTACTCTCTTACTTTTTCTATATTATTCTGCGTTCCAAATACGCCCTCATGTGACTGAATAAATATATCATCTCCGATGTTCAATTCTGAAAGTGCAATCGCTTCAACTTTTCCGTTCTTCTTTGCCAGAATCTTATGATACCCAGTGACAGTATGAGTCATGCCATTGTCGAGAGTAACTTTGAATGTCTCTGCATTTCTCTCAATTAGATTCATCTTCGTGGACTTTACAGGGCCATCATTTGATGCAAGAATAAGATCCTCTCCAAGATCATAAAGCTCTTTTGCAGTCAACATTCCAAAATTAGTTGGGACTCTCTGATCTCCTGAGACGCAGAGATTACTCTGTCGAACTTGTAGGCCTTTACTTTTTAGAAAATCTGGGAGAAAGCGATTTGATGTATCGATAAAGTGAATGTATGGCTCTCCTGTCTGCATTCTCAGCTCTAAAATCTTTTGCCACAATTCTTTCGCAGACACAACCTCCTTCACCTGACCGGTGTGTGGCTCTTTTAGTTCCCATGAGTCATCAACATTAGGATCTATCATAGATCTCTCAATAATCTTCATAAAACTATCAGATATATTTATTCCATGGTGGAGATTTAGACATCTCATGTTTTGATCGCCTGTTGGCTTTCTCATTTCAAGAAATATAGGAACGTCAGGATGAGAAATATCCAGATAAGCGGCGTAAGATCCTCTCCGTGTATTTCCGCAAACAATTGGCGTTTCTCCCGCTCTAACTACAATCTTTCCGGTCCGGACCACACAACAATGGACCATTCCTTCATACTGAATATGTTCTTTTCTTAACTTTTCAAGAAGGAAGTAATTCTTACTCCCAACAAAAACTGTATACATATCTTGCCTTGGCTTGTCTCTTTTTCTATGAAAGATTCTGCTCTGTCGGCCAGCAATTACAGAAAGCGCCTGAACAATCGATGCGTTTTCTTTTATAGTGCTAAAGTAAATAAAACTATGCTGCCTGTTTCTTGTTGCATCCCATTCCGCAATTTCTTCAAGCATGGCGGAGGCATCCTCTTGGGTAATTCTTGACAAATCAATCCAAGAGAGACTCTTTAGCCCATCAAAATTCATACCTTTAGCATAAACGCTAACAGTGCCGTCTAAATTGTTAGCCTGCCATGTTTCCAAATCTAGATTTGATAGAATTTCTGTTATTCTTGAAATCTTTCTTTCTTTTTTTAGATGGAATTCACATACGCCGTCCGCCCTAATATGAGCATCTGCCTGTATTGCAATTTTCAGGCGAGTAAGTGCATCTAGTTTGGATTGTGATCTAGACTTCTTTGCTGCGTTCCAGAACCTAACTTCATTATGAAACTTCAATTCTGATGCACGAACCTTCTCTAGTTTTTTTGACCAGCCAGATTTAACTTTTCTCTCAACAACCATAGAGTGATCTTCCGTTACTGAAATTTCTATTCCTCTAGTTTTGTTATAGAATTTGATTATATTCCCATTATATTTTTCAGATACTATTTCTAGTGGTTTTTCAAAACAGATTCCTCCATCATCATCGATCACTGCAACATCGTCATTTTTAGTCAGTAGCTCCATAGGCTTCCAGCCTGAAGATGTCAGTATTTCTGTTCCGGGAACATAGCAATTCCCTTGTTTGAAAGCCAGGGATGAAGCATCATAAATCTTTAGGTGTGGCATAACACCAGTAGATTTGTCACCAGCCGACCTAATCCCAAAACCCAAACCAACGCCGCCGCCAAGCATTGATAACCAGTTTGTCTCAGAAAGAGTGTCTACCAGACCCTTGGCTGTATCAGGAATCCATGATAGAAAACAACTAATTGGTAAACCATACTTAGTTCTACCAAAGGACAGAATTGGGGTGGAATAGCTCAACCAATGCTTGCTAGCATAATCATAGAGTCTCTGGGCATGATCTTGATTTGAGGAGAATTGCTTTGAAACAAAAGCAAACCTCTGCTGTGGTGAGGTTTCTTCATCTCTCATGTATGATTCTTTTAACCTTTTTAGGCCTAACTCATCAAATAAAGAGTCTCTACTATAATCTACATTAATTCCAAGATAACTAGACATTTTATTTCTCCGATCTATTATGATTCTAATTCTGGATTATACTGTTCCGATATTTGTCCATCTTTCCAAATTCTAACTAAATTTGTTTCTTCAGAAAGTGTAAATACTGATATAACATCTTTTCTCATTGAAAATGAGGCTGCGCTTATATGTCTAGTTCCACATCCATCTGGAACATCCAAAATTGGATTATCTACTGTTAGATAAATCTTACTACCTAATATTTGTCCATCTCTATTGATAACTATAGATCCATCATTGTTCTCTTTTATAAGAGAATGAAATTCTTTTTCAAAGGAACTAATGGAAATATTTAAATATTTTTGAATTGGATTTAATCCAATTTGCCTCATTCCTGGCACAATATGATCTCGGTAAAAATCAAAATTACCAAAAACTATTAGGCAGCCAATATTGGCTGCTGTTTTATGAGAGGAATTTGAAATCTCAATTAAAGAATTATAGATCTTCTTTTCTACTTTTTGAAACTCTCTTGCAGAGTTAAATTGAAAAGAAAAATCTACAGATGATACCTTCTGTAAATCTTCTGTAGTCATTTGTTATCCTATCCGCTAAATCCATCCTCATCATAAGTAAGATGAACTTCTTCATTTTTAGCATTTATAGTCTGAATATTAATTGGATTTTTCCATATTTCATAAATATATTCACATACTTTTTCTATATGTTTGATATCCAAAGTTCCAATATGGGTACTTTCATGTTTTAATTGTAAAAATCCATCTTCCACACCGACGATGCTAACCAGGGGTGCTCGATAGTCATAGAGATTTTTAACCAGGGACTCTGCAACATCATCTACATCAGTAGATACGACCTCTACTATTTCATCAAAATTATTTTTATAATGTTTATAAGTAAACAACTCAAGTTCTTGTACTAATTCTTTAGTTAGATATCCTTTTACAAAAGAAATATCATCCTCTTCCTCTACTACTTCAAAAACTTTTTGAAGTCCATTTATATTAGATTCTCCTTTTTGATATTTTTCATCCCATCTTTTTTTAATATCATTAAAAATAGAAAAACCCAAAAAATATGGATTAATATTTAATTTATTAGATCCAGGTTGAACTACTCTTTCATGTACTTTACAAAATTCTAAATGTTCTGATTGAGAAGTTAAATCAGTTTCATACATTAAATCTGCATGGCAAAAACTTGCAAATCCTTCATTCATAATTTTTGTCATATATTGTGGATAAAAATAATAAGATTCTTCTCTAATTATTTCTAAAACATCTTTTTTCCATGATTCTAAATCTTTAGAATAATTTACCAAAAACCAAATAAGATCATATTCAGGATGTGGTGGAAAAGTGTCATTTAAAACATGCATTTTTTTAGAAGTAGCTGGAAGTCCGTGCATATCCGCAAATTCTCCATTGGAGATTTCTTTTATAAGAGTTCTTTTTTTTGGATATGGTTTTCTATGAATTCCTTTGTGCCAATCAATATGTTTATCTATTGCAAATCCTATATCCATTACTCTTTCTACTTCTTTTAAGCCATAATGAGCAATATACTCCTCTATTCTCTGAGCTCTTTCTGCAGCATGATAAACCATTTTATTATCTGTTTGTTTAAACAAAAAATTATTTTTAAAAAAATGAACATGTCCAAAAACATGGGCAGCTACCATTAGATTAACAATATCTGAATTTGTATCTAATAAAAAAGCATAAGAAGGATCATTATTTAAAACTACTTCATAAATTTTTGAGTGTCCCATTTCTCCTTGCATTTTTTGATAATCATAAGATTGCCCATAAGACCAATGTCTAGCTCTAGTAGGTAATCCATAACTAACTACTTCTAACATTACTTCATTAGGAACTATTTCAAAATTAACTGGATAAAAGTTTAGTCCAAAATTTTTAGCCAATTTTTCCATTTCAACAATTTTTTCTGTTAATGTTTTAGACATTTTTATCCTTTTTTGCAATACCATCTATATTAAAAAACATTTTTAATGCATCAAAGACTTCATCTTTAGAATTTACTTTCATAGTTACAAATCTTGTTCTTTTAATTTTTTTCTTTAAAATATCATGAAGAGTATCATAACCAGATTTATTCCATTGAATTTCTCTATCATTAGGGGCTATCTCTCCGTACCCTATGGCAGTACATAGTGGCAATAATTTTTCAATATATTTAATACAAAGATTATTGTCTTCTCCCCAATTATCACCATCAGAGAATTCAAAAACATAATTATTCCAATATTCAACAGGGTGATGATTTTGTATATGTTCGTACGCTAATTTAAAAGCAGTACTACAATTTGTACCACCAGAGCTTGAGATTTTAAAAAATTCTTTTTCCTCTACAATAAAAGCTTTAGAATCGTGAGCTATAAAAACAAAATCTATTTTTTTATATCTTCTTTTTAAAAATTGAACCATCCAAAAATAAAAACTTTTGGCAATATAAGTTTTTTCGTTATTCATGGATCCACTTCGATCCATCATAATATATACTGCAGCATTAGAATGATATTCTCTAACAATATCATAATTTTTATATCTTAAATCATCTTGATTAAAGTTTGCAATTTTGGCTTCACCTTTTGCAGCATTTCTTTTTAGATTTTGAAGAATAGTTTTTTTCAAATCTAAGTTAGGCATAATGCCTTTTTTATCAATTGATGCAAATTCTTCATTTTCAATTTCAATAACAGAAGTTTGTTTTGGCTCCATCCATGGAAGGTTGAGTTCTTCCAACATAATGTCTACCAATTCATCTATTGTAACGTCTGCATCAAAAGTTCTTTCACCTTCTTTATTTCCAGCTCCATCTCCGCTGGATTCTTCTGGCTGGCCACTTTTTATTTTAAATTTATCACCCTTACCAGCTTTAACACCCTGACCGGTAGCATCTTGAGAATTCAATTTGCCATATTTGATTTTATATTGATCAAGAAATCTGATGGGAACTTTAATTTTTTTATCCCCATCGGATGTAATGATATTATATTCGGTAATAAGATCTTTGCCATTTTTACGAATGGCATCTTTTACCAACTCTTTATGTCTATCTGAGTCTCTCTTACCTCTTCTTTTTAGCTTCCAGATATCAGAGAGATTCTCAGAGGATTTGGAAGTAGAGCTCATTAGTTTCTAGCCATTAATGAACTAACATATCTTAGTAATTTGTTAGCAGACTCTGCTGTATATCCATGTTTTTCACATAGAGTATTAATAACTACATTAATTCTTTTAAGCTCTTCCTCATCTGGATTTCTAGTGCTTACAGTCAATCTGATGACATCTTGTCTTTCATCAAAGAGTTGCTTCTCTAAAGCTTCCTTTAGTTTTGGATGATCTTTGTAATTATAAGAACCATTACTACTTTTGGCGCTTCTAAGCATTTTTCTATAGATTTCTTGTCTAAATGACTTTTTACCGCTCTCAGTAATTCCAACTTTTTCTTCAATGGATCTCATAAGTCTTTCATTTGGATCTTTTAAATTACCCCACTCATCTTCAATTTTAGTTCCATCTAGGAAAGCTCCAACATGATCCATATAATTATTGAGAAGATTCTGAAGCTCTTCTTCAAAATTAACAAAGAAAGCTTTTTGAACTTCGCTCTTAGCAAGTTTTGAGTATTCTTCAATAACAGATGTCATAATATTTTCAAGTCTTTCAATTTCTTTAGAATCAAGTTTTGGATTAGTTTTAAATCCATCTCTAATAGATCTAATTACATCAATAGGAGTAATGCAAGTTGCACCTTCTTGTGCTAAAGTAGAAGAAATTCTATTAACAATATATCTAGGTGAAATTCCAGACATGCCTTCTGTATCAAATTCTTTCTTTAGAAGAGCAACATCTCCATGGGAAAAACCTTCGACTTCGTCACCATTATAGAGCCTCATTTTATTAATTGGTGTTGCCGCAGAGTTTTTGGACTCTTTAAGTCTTGATAGAATTGAGAACATTGCTGCACAATAAAGTGTATATGGAGCAATATGTACTGATTTAAGATCTGAATTTTTAACTAATTTTTCATAAATCTTAACTTCATCGCTTACATTGAGATTATAAGGAACTTTTACAACAATAATTCTATCATGTAAAGCTTCCATTTCTTCTTTTGCTAGAAATCTTTTATATTCGGTCTCATTGCTATGAGCAAGCAAAAATTCATCAGCATAGATGAGTGGAAATCTTCCAGTTTTAATATTCTTTTCTTGAGCAAGAGTTAATAAAACATAAAGAAATTTTTGATCTACCTTTAGCATTTCTACGAACTCCATCATGCCTCTGTTGGCTATATTGAGTTCTCCATCAAATCTAAAAGCTCTAGGGTCTGACTCCGATCCATACTCTCCAATCTTACTCAAATCCATAGATCCTACTAGCTCGGAAATATCTTGACTCTTTTTATCTGAAGGAACAAAAGTTCCTATTCCAACTCTAGATTGCTCAGAGAAAATAACTCTTTTAACTGGTAGATCTAAAAAGTTTCCATTGTACTGTTCTTTTAACACTAAATCCATAAGTGGACTTAACTGTCCTTCTATTTTAATTCCATAATTTTCTAGCAAAGATTTTCTCAGATCATTTGGAATAGCCCAAAGTGGATCCTCATGCATAGGAGACTCGGAAAGAGCATAAATGGCACCCTCTGGAGTTTTTGAAAACTCCTCCATGCCTCTTTTTAACATAATAGCCAATTGTGACTTACCAGAAGAAGTTGGTCCGTATAGTAAAAGTATTCTTCTTGAAACCTCAGAGCCAGCCGCAGCAGCCCTTAAATAAGACATAATTTGCTCAATGGAATCTTCTGCTCCAAAGATTTCATTAGCAAAAAAATTATATTTAGTAATTTGTCCAGATTCGCCTCTCTCCACTCCGGCATGCTCAATCATCTTTAAAACTCTAGAATGAGAGCTTATATTTAAGGCTGGATTCTCTATTACCATTTCCAAATAGTCTTTTAAGGTACCAGACCAAGAAAGTTCATTAGTTTTCTTGATATGCTTTGTCATTTCTTGGATAAGTTTGGCTGACTTCATTTTTTATTCTCCCTCTCCATATATATCTCTAATAGTATGTTGGTCACCGTTTTTTATTTTTTCTACTATATTTCTTGCTTCTTCACGCGCCTTTTCGACAATTTCTTGAGAAGATTTAGAAACTTTACTTGAAATTGTGTTATATATTCTATTAAAATTAGAGTTTCCACATTTTTTACAAATAATATTTTTAAATTTATTTTTATTTATAGACTGAAAATCAATTATAGTACAAGAAAGCGTCTGTTCATTTTTGCAATCTATACATTTAATATTATACGTCGGCATTTTCTTTTCCTATAAAAATAACTCGATCTTCTTCAAATTTTATTTTTCCAGCCATAGCTAGATCTCTAATTATTTGCTTTTGAAATTTTTTATCAGAAATAGTAATAGTAACTTCAAGCTCTTCCGTCTCTAAGTTAACATTAATATTTTTAATTCTACCTACTTCTTTTTCCATTTATTTATCGGCAAAAATAGCATTAATTATATGAGGATTATCTTGATTAATTAAAAATAAAATAGAAGTTTTTTTATCTTTTTTAATTTTAGAAATTAAATTGAATGGAATTGACATAATTGGAACGGCTCCAATTATAATTGGTGAATCTATCATTTTATCTATAGGCAATAGATCTAAATATTTTTCAGACATATTTATATTTAATACTAAATATTTTGAATATTCTTCAGATAAAGAAATTTTTATTTCTATAATATCATTTTTATTAATGCCAGATGATTTTATCCCTTTTCTATATTTCATTTTCATCTCCACTATCTGCAATCCAATTATCAGGAAGACTTTCAATTCTACTTTTATCAAAAGCCTTCTTTAAGAGAATTGCACCCTTAGCGCCATCTCGATTTTTTACAATATGAATTTCCATATCTTCTCGGAGATGTTCATCTTCTCTATTTCCAATAATTAAAGCAATAGCTGCGTTATCTCCAATCATTTTACTTCTGCCGAAGTCTTCTAGATTTACATCATCTACTTTTTTACCATTAGTTTTTTTCTGGGCTGCTTTTCTTTGCGCTGCAGTAACTACTGGTAAATTCTTTTTTCTACAGAATTCATGTAATTCCTCAGAAACTTTTCCAACGTCGAGCCAGTCGGTTCCTACCGCTCCAATAGTGGGCTTCATAAGCTGAAGATAATCAACAAAAACTGCATCTGGTTTAAAGATGCCAAGAATAGTTTCATATTTGGCCTCTATTTCTCCCATGGTTGTTCCACGGGGCATATCTAGAATGTAAAAAACTTTATCATAAGTTTTTTGAAATTCTAAACATTTAGACCATCTATAATGCTCATCTCCAGAAAGGGTAGCCCTCATAATTCCCCTATGTCTAATTCCAGCAAGATTGGCATCTAGTCTTTGTTCCAATTGCTGTTTAGACATTTCCAGAGAAATGTAAAGAATATTTTTTCCATCTGGATGGCCAGTAATGCCTTCTGCAGGATCATTGCTACCCCTCCATGCATTAATAGCCATATTCATCATTAAGAGGGATTTTCCAGAAGATGAAGCTCCACCGATGACTAACATCTCTGAATTTTTAATTCCCCAAGTATAATCGTCTAATTCTTTATAACCAGAGAGAAAACCTCTGATTTGTTCTGGATTTTCTAATACATAATCATAGTGTCTTAAACGATCTTCTGTAGAATCAGAAACTCTTCCTTCTGAAAAAGCACTTTGTTTATAAAGTTTTTCAGTTTGAGCAATGACTTTTTTAATATCATCATTGATATCTTTAATATCACTACCTTCTTCTTCTATTTCTTCTACTTTTTTAACTAACCTATCAGCAAGATATTTATTATATCTTATTTTAATTTTATCTATTAAAAATCCAATCTCATTAGCTTGAGTTTTTTCACCCTCAATAATAGAAATAACTCTTGTGGGTTCCCCATCTTGTTCTAGAAGTTCTTTTAGTACATTGTGAGAGGGTGGGATTTTATGTCTTGAATAATAAGTGCAAATTTTTTCTACAGCTGGTTTAAAATCTGGTAACAAAACTGCTTTTATTAGATCTGGATCTAAATTTCTAATTACCTCATTATACTCTAGAGGTCCTTTGGACATCCAAGATAAAATTTTAGCATCTATCAAGATTTCCTCCTTTGATCCTTGCCTCCCACGTATAAGACCTCTATATGCTGCGACCTAAGCGACTTAAAGGTTCTTCCGAAGTGGCCTGCAAATATTTTATCCACATCATCGGCGTTAGAACACATTATGGTTGGTAGGCCATTTTGAAATCTGCTTCGAAGCAGATGTTCCATTGTAGAACCAAATAACTGCTCGGATTTTTCAGATGGAAAAATCCATCTTGGATCCAGCTCATCTATGGCCAAAAAATCTGTATCCAAAAGTGATTGTAAATATTCTCCACTATTGTCTTTAATTACTTTATTAACAATATCTGCCATAGTAGTATAGATTGATTTATAATCACTTACAATTGCTAACTTTAAAAGACAACAAATGCTATAAGTCTTACCGACGCCTAAAGATCCAACTAAAATCATAGATCCGCCATGATCGTATATTTTATTGATATCTTTTAATTTTTCTCTAAATAAATCTGCAAAATTTTGATCACCAATAAAATCCTTAAAAGAAGAATTCCAATAAATTGTAGGAATACCGGCTACTGCATATCTATCTATTCTAGATGCTTTTTTCTGACAGTTAAAACAAGATCCATTTTGACAAGTACATTCATTATATATTTTTTGTTTTTCTCTAGTAATTTTATTATCAGGAATCATCTTCTACCTTAAAATTTAAGACATTACTTGAATTAGTTTCTTTAAAAGAAATAGAAAGATCATCTTCATTATCATGATGTTTTTTACCCAATAATGATCTTGGTATATTTAAAAATGTTTCAGAATAAGAAATTCCATTTTCTGGAAAAAATTCTTCAATATATTCTTCTTTTTCAGGAGGATTTTCTTCAGAAATATGTTTAATATTTTTTTCTTTTATTTTATTAGAATTTTCAATTTTAACAAAATTGACTTTATTTTTAAATAATAAATATAATTCTCCATTTTTATTTAAAATAATTTTATCAGAATCCTGACTAGCAACAAGGCCAGAAATTTCCCATCCGCCGTCTAGAAAGAAAGACGCATATTTACCAACTAAATTTGTGTTTGACATTATATAATCTCCATATTTTTTGCTTTAGAAATTACCAAAAATTCTATTGAGTCCATTGGTAATTTATAATTTTCAATATACTTTTCTAAAATTTTTAAATCACTAATTTCATCAATTTGATGTTTTTCAAAAATTTCTGGATAATCTTTTTTAATTATTGAAAGAAATATTTCCAATTTATTTTTATCAGAATTTTTTTGTAAATAAAAAGAATACATTCTTTCAAATTCGTTCATCATTGATGGCATTAAAAATAAATTTGTTCCAGTTACAGATTTATCACCACTTCTAAATTTATAATCAAACATCCAATTAATATAATTATATATTTTATTGATTACTTTTCCTTTGGCTTCTAATTTTAGAAGAGGTGAAAGATCCTCATAGTTTTCTGGTGCAAATGTCTTAAATAATTTTGCAAAATCACGACTTTCTTTTCCCTTTCCAGGATCATCTTTCCATCTAACAAGTCTAAATCTTACCCCATTTTTTTGTTCATATTTATGACAAAAATACGCCATAAGCGTAATATGATTCCATTTTGAACGTTCTTTTTCTATCCATTCTGGAATCATTACATAAAATTCTTCTTGGGTCATAGAACTCCTTCTGCAGGGATAGCTACAGTTGTAGAAACTTTTTACTGCATAAGCAAAAATAACCACAGGATGGTAAACGAATTATTTTTTTATTATGTCCATTTAACTGGTTTTCTATCTGGATAAGATAAAATCTCTTTTTTTGGCATTAAAATTTTAAAAGCAGGCTCACTTTCATAAATTTTAATTCTAGATTCAGAATGATCTTTTAAATACTTACAATTATCATAAAAATCAACAATTATTGCTTTCTCTTTTCCTTTTGCTAGTCTAATAACTCTACCTATTCTTTGTAGGGCTCTACCGCTTGACTTTCCTGAGCCAGCCAAAACTAGTGCATCAAGTTCTGGTATATCTACGCCTTGATCAAAAATTTTTGAGGCAACAAGAACTTCAATTTTTCCATCCTTCATATCTTGAATAGTTTCCAACCTATTTTTTGTAGATTTTGCGCCATCTAAAAATTTTGCATTGATTCCATCTTCAGATAATAAATCCATAATTTTTTTACCGTGATTAACTCTAACCACTAAAATTAAAATTTTCTTGCCTGCAGATAATAATTTTTTTGTTGCTTTTAAAATTAAAGCATTCCTATCATCATTTTCTACAATATATTTTGTATATATTTGAGGATAATTTGTTCCAACATTTCTTATTACTGGAACATTAAAAAAATGAATTTCTGGAGGAATCAAAAATCCTTTCTTAATTAATTTCGTTGCATTTAAATCATAAATTTTCTTGCCAGCCACTGCTTCAATCAAGATATCATCTCCAGTATCTCTCCATGGAGTTCCAGATAATAAAAATCTATGTTTAGCAGAAATACTAGCTTTATGAATAAATTGTAATGTTTCCGAAGCAGCATATTGGCATTCATCAAAAATAAATAATTGTGCTTCTTCTACTTTTTTTCTAATTTCTAACTTGGTAGACGATTTTAAAGATATATTTTTTTCTTCTGTTAAATCATTGTCTTCTATTTTTGCTTCTTTATCAAAGGCTGCGGCAGCAGACCAAATTGTCATAATGGTAATTTGATGACCTAATTCACAAATTCCACCTCCCACAATTCCACAGGTAATTCCGTATGCACTTTCTATAGTATTTTTCATTTGATAAAGTAATTCAATACCTATTACATAAATAACAGTTGGAATATTATATTGCGCTGCCAAGCTAGCTATTATTAGACTTTTTCCACCACCGGTGGCAACACGAATTATTCCAGAACCATTTTCCTTAGCAGCATCTAGGGCTGCCCTTTGATATTCTCTAATCTCAAATTTAGAAGTATCAAGTATTAGTGGTGGTCCATATTTTAGAATTGGTCTATGGTCTTCTACAGAATATTGTATTTTTTCTTCATCCAATATTTCTTTAACTCTAGTTAAAAACCCAACTGGAAATTTCTGAGACTGACTAAATAATCTTATTTTGCCATCCCAACCGCCCATCTTCCCAGAAAGACCATAGCCACCTCGTCCACCAGTCATAAACTGGTATCCAGGGTGGCTATAGCTTAAAGATTCATCTAATTTTTGAAAAAGATTTAAACTTAATTGTCCATCAATTTTTATAAAAGTATTGTAAATTTTTAAAGTTAACATAATTTCCATTTATTTTTATATTCATATTCATGATATATTATAAACAGAAATTAATTTTGTGACAACTATTCTAGCGTTTTCTCCTCATATCAATGAGGGAATTTTGAGAACTTCCTGTAACTTGAAGTCTATTAAAACCAGAATTTTTTCTTTGAATTTTTTTATGAATCTCACTAGCAACATTAGCTACTGCATCATCTTCAAGTGACATACTCATAGCCTTTACTCTATCTTTTTCTTTTTGAGAAGAAACTGCAGATTGAGCTTTACTTTCTTCTTTTAAAGTTTCTATTCTAGATTTAGGGAGTCCTAATCCAGCAAACCAGCTATAGATTTTAACAGAATCTGTTTCAGATTCAACATCATAAATACCCTGAAATATAAAGGCGCCCTTTGTTTGTTCAGAAATCATATGAAAACAATAATTAATATTAATGGCTGGAAGTTTATCTAAAACTTCTTTAGAACCAGTAATAATAACTCCACCCACCCTTGTTTGAGTTAAATCAAAACCTTCAGCTAGCATGTTAGAATTTAAACTATCAATAACTGATTCAGCTAGGGCGGTCTCATTCATATAATCTTCAACTTCAATGACACCATAAACAGAACAATCTCCTGCAGAAACAATCTTCCCGAAATCACTTGGATCCAGAGAAGTAAATCTTGATGGTCTAGAAGTTAAATGGTTAAAGACATCAATAGGTTCAACGATAGCTCTATTGGAGGCCTCCCAGAATTTAGCCTGGGATAGATTTGCATAAATAGCCTCTATTCTAGCATTATCAACAACAACTAAAGAAGCAATAACATTGGCCGAGGAAAGTTTGGCTAACTTAGAAAGAGTTTCAAGGGAATTCTTTTTAGACTGAGAATCCTCTGTAGCTTTTGGCAATACATAAATAACTCCAACCGGAGTTCCAAACTCATATAACATAGGTACCATAGTTTCAACAGAGGAAGATCCAGTTCCTCCGCCACCAGAAACAGCTAGGTAAACCATATTATTGCCTTCAATAATTTTTCTAGAGAATTCTGTAATCTCATCCAGAGATGAAGCAAAAATCTCTCGACCCAATTCAAGATCTTTTCCGGTTCCGCCAAGAGTTCCGGTTAACAGAAGTTTGTTATGGGGAAGCACATCAATATATTCAAGATCTTGAGAAGAAGTGTTTATAACTCCAGCATCATAACCTAGCTTGTGAAAAACTTCGGCAATTCTAGAACCAGCCTGGCCGACACCTATTACGGCCATTTCAATAGCCACACTTCTTTTAGCAACGACTTTTGGCACTTCTTCCTCCACTTTCTTTTCTAATCTTCCTCTAAGTTTTTGTAAAGTAGCAGCATCTAAAGCAGATTTATTTAATGCAGATGTTAACTTATCATTTTCTTCTTTTATTTCTTCTTTTGTTTTATTTTGTTCCATAAAAATCCTCACAATATTTATTGATTTGTTCTGCAATTGCAGATGGTTCTATAACTGCAAACGGAATTAAAGAATCAGACTGATTATACCCAGAAACTCTACATAAGTAGTTTGAATGCTCTTTCATCGGCTCAACATTAGAGGTAATAATATCACATCCAATTTTTTTAGCTTCAAAAAAACACATACCAAGACCCTCCCTAGTTGAGGGGGCAATAATACAATCTGCTTCAGCATATGCATCATGAATTTCTTGCCTAGAAATTTTTTGACCAATAAAAGTTATTCTTTTATCTTTTACTTCCATATTTTTGAGTCCAGAAATAATTAATCTAACTTTTTGAAAAGAAACTAATGAAAAAGAGTTAATAACAGCAGGTGTATTTTTTTGATTAATTTCAGAATTAGATCCAGGATGATAAAAAGTTATTATATCTTTTTTTTCTTTTTTTATCTTGGAAAAATTAGGACAAAAATCCCAAGTTATTTTTTTTGCATTTGAAAAATTTTTAAATAGAAAAAATGTTTGATCTGTTAAACAATATACTTCAGAAAATTTTTTATATTTATTTTGATAAAGATCAGTTTTCATTGACCATTCGGGCATAGGAATGTCTATTACCTGCACTCCTATCTTAGAAATAGCCTCTACCCAATGAGAATCTTTTATAAAAGTTTCAAACGAAAATATTTTTTTAATATTATATTTTTTAATATAAGAAATAAGTTGTAAACTATAAGAAATATCACTATTAAATAATAAAAAATTATTCATTTCACTTTTAAAGTGTCCGGTCCATTTATTATTAACATAAATAAAACTTTTCTTAGGAATCATAAAAACTTGATTTCCTAATTGTTCTTGATAAATTTTAAAAGATTCAGCAAGATAATATAAACCAGAAATAAATGGATATGTAATTACACCAATATTTTCCATTATTGTTTCATTCTTTTTATAGAATCTTGTTTAATTTTTTCTACATTAGTTAATAATAAATTAAGATTTTTTGGATTAGAAGTCAAAGAAACTTTATTAATAGTATCTCTATGATAAAGATACAATGGATCATGAATATAATTAATTTTATATTTTTCAACAATTCTCAACCAAAGATCATAGTCTTCTGCTAAAAGATAACTTTCATTAAAGTTACCAACTTCTTCCAAAATTTTTCTCTTGACCATGACAGATCCGGAAGCTACAAAGTTATTTTTAATCATATTATCATATGAGATATCTATTTCTTTTTTATAGAAAGGACTAGTAATTGTTATTCTATTAATCCAGAATCTATAATTCCCACAGACCATGGCCGCATCATTTTGCATTAAACTATTTAAACTAGCTAGAATTCTTCCTGGTAACATAGCATCATCTGCATCAAGAAAAGCAATATACTCTGATGAACTATTTTTGATTCCCAAATTTCTAGCAGCAGCCGGACCTGAATTAGTATCAGTTTTTAAAAAATTAATTCCATATTTCATTGCAATTTTTTCAGGAGAATCTGAAGAGCAATCATCTATTAAATAGATATTTTTTTTTAAAATACCTTGTTTTAAGCAACTATTTAAAGCTGCTTCTAAATATTTTGTTTGATTAAAAATTGGAATAATTACATCAACATTCATTTAACAACCATAAATAATAATCTGATAATGTTTCTTTTTTAAAATTGCTAAGAATAAATTCCCTAGCTCCCAAGGACAAATCTTCCCTTAATTTTTCATCTCTCAAAATTATTTCCGAGGCCCTACTTAATTCTTCAATATTTTTATTTACAATAATTCCTGTCTGATAATGAATACCCATCATAAAAACCCTAGGATGTGTAACCACTGGTACACCTGCAGCTAATTGCTCTAGTACTGCTTCAGATTTAGTTTCCGACAAGCTAGTACAGACATATCCTGCGTAACTACTAGCTACCTCTACATGTTCCATGTATCTATATGGAATAGGATATCCTAACAAATCTAGCTTGTCAACAATTTTTTTTCTTAACTCCAGTGCCGTATTTAAATCTTTTGAGTCATGGGAGGAATTTCCTTTCCATAAAATTTTATGGATTTTTTTTTCTTTAGGAGTCCAAAGGTCATAATCTGGTCCTGTCATAAATTCTTCAATTCTATAATTTAAATATTTTTTTAATTTATATTTAATTTCTTTATTAACAACTAAGATAAGATCTGGATGTATATCTTTACAAAGTTTAATTTCTTTTTTTGGATCAGTTCCGTCAAACAAATTAGGACCCAAAATAATTTTTTTACCTTTTTGTTTTTCTTGTTTGACAATAAACAAAAATTCTTCTGTTAAACCGCTCCACCAATGGACGTAATTATTAGTTTTAAAATTATATTCTTTAATATTTTTAATATTAACATTATTAATATCAGTTTGTAACTTTGTAAAAATATTAAAATTTACTTTACAAAATTTTGTAAAGTTCCAGCAGCTTATGCCTGGCCCATTAGTAAAATTTCCATATCCATAATTAAAAACTAAAAGATTAACATCTTCCATATTCATCTTCTAATCTAACAACATCATCTAAATGATCAGTTGATGTTTCTATAATTTTAACGTCTTCATTTTCTGCATAAAAACGATGAATTAAATTAGCTTCTATATGAAATGAAGAACCTTCTATTAAATGATAATAATTTTCTATATTATTTTTTAATATCATTAAAGTTAATGAACCAGAATCTATATAAATAGTTTCTTCTTTAATTTTATGAAATTGTTTGGATGTTTTATGTCCTTTTTTTATAAAAAGAATTTTAGAAACATATCCGGCTTCTTTACTATGCGCCCAAATAATCTCATAACCCCAAGGTTTTTCTATTTTTATTGTATTAAAATGTTGTTCAGGATAATGATGATAAATCATGTAGATACATCTCTTCTAATAACATTTTCCAATTATATTCTGGTTTCCAACCTAATTTTTTTCTAGCTTTTTCAGCATTTCCAAGTAGATAAGAGACGTCTGATGGTCTCATAAATTTTTGATCTTGTTCATAAACATCTTCAAATTTTAAATCTGCAATAGTACAAACGTATTTTAACATTTCTTCTATTGTAGCTCCGGCTCCGGTGGCTATGATAAAATCATCAGGCTCTTCTTGCTGAAGCATTAAGTGCATCGCTTTACAATAATCCTTGGCATGACCTTCATCTCTGAAAGCATTTAAATTTCCCATTTTTATTTTTTGTTCTTTTCCTACTTTTATTTTTGCAATACCACTAGTAATTTTTCTAGTGGCAAAATCAAAACCCCTTCTAGGAGAGCTGTGATTGTGAAGAATACCATTACAAGCAAATAAATTATAAGACTTTCTATAATTAATTACTGACCAGTAAGCTGCTAATTTTGAAATAGCATAAGGTGACATAGGATTCATTATATTTGTTTCTATAAAACCATTTTCAGGACAAATAGATGATCCAAATAACTCTGAAGTAGAAGCTTGATAGTATCTTGTATATGGAGAAATATTTCTAATTAATTCTAATTGATTAATTACCGCTTCTCCATTAATACGAAAAGAATATGTTGGTTCTATAAAAGACTGACCTACATGAGACATTGCTGCAAGATTATACCACTCATGTGGTTTGTAATGATGCAAAATTCTGCAAATAAAAGTAGAATCAGTAATATCACCAATTAATAATTTAAAATTATTATTATCAATAATTTGATTTAAATTATCTAATTCGTTTTTTGTACTTATTCTTCTAGTAATTCCTATAACTTTATAACCTAAAGATATAAGATGTTCTGATAAATAAGATCCATCTTGTCCGGCAACACCAGTTATTACTGCTATTAACATATTTTTCTCTATTTTATTTTACTTAAAAATTATAAAAAAAGCAGCTAGTTCAAATTAGCTGCTTTTTAAAAATTATTAAATTATTTTTTTATACAATCTTTGTCCAGCATCATATATTTTTGTCCATTTTAATTCTTCTGCATATTCTTTTTCAGATAAACATCTGGAATCCATATTTGCTCTACAAGCAAGTCGATTATATGTTGCTTTATTATCGGTCCATTTCCAACTCAAAATATCATGATCCTTTTTAAATCCATGTTGGAGAAGAAAGCTTCCAACTCCATATCTAAGATCTACCCAATAATGAATTTCATTATATTTGCCAAATAATTTTTTTTCAAGATATGATAAGAGTTTGGAAAAGCCTCCAACAACTACTGTATTTAGTGCTGATGAGAGTCTTTCTATTATCAATTTCTTTCCTACAACTCTATATGAGAGACAAGTCAAAATTTCATTATTATATTTTAAACATATATTTTTATATTTTCCACTTCCAGGTCCCATTAGATGGGTTCTTTCATAAAATGCTGATGCATCAGCAGAATTAATAATTTCTATTTTTGTTTTTCTTGCAAAAATTTTATTAGAAGTTTTTCCCAAAGAATTATCAACTATTGATTTAATTATATCAATCTTTGTCTCTATTTCATCAGATCTAAATTGAAAAATTCTAAAATTAAATAATTCATATTTTTCTCTCATAGAAAAATGATAATTCTTATTTTTAACTACATTATCTGAATGCCAATATAAACCATCGGCATTCAGATAATGTGATTCAGAAAGTTTAAAATCAGGTCTATAATTAATAATATCTTTATCTATTTCATTTATTTTTTTATTCCATTTTTGAATTCCAAAGGTATTTTCTATAATTTTTTCTATATTAGTTTTTGAAAAAATAAAATTAGAAATAAAATTATTAATATCTTCATCTGTATAATTTTCTTTATTTCTAATCCAATGACTAAACCAATATAGTGAAATATTAAATGTTTTAGAGAATTCAATTTTAGAATAAAATTTACCTTTATAATTTACTCCATATTTTTCCGCATATTTTTTTTTAGATTTATTTGCAATTTCTTTATTCATAGCAGGAGCAATTGCACCATATTTTTGGATATTTGTTTCTTCTACTTTTTTTCTAATTTCAGGAAGAGACATTACCCATTCAACGCCATATTTCTTTAAATAAGTTTCTTTTTGCTTTGAAATTGCTAGATCTGATGCAGAAGCATGTTCAACACCATATCTTTCTAAAGATGTTTGTTTAAACTTTTCTTTTATTTCTTCACTTTGTAGTGGACTGTTTACCCCATATGAATCAAAAAGAGATTTTTCTTGTTTTTGTTTAAACTCATCAATCTGCATTGCATTTTCTGAGCCATACTTTTCTTTCATAGTTGATTTTAATTTTAAAATTCTAGTTTCATCTACTTTTTTAGCATTTTCTTTAGATCTTTTTAAATTAAATTTTTTTACATATTTGGCAATAACATTGATAGATGAATCAACTTCTTCAGCAATTTCTTTTAGAGTTTTATTTTCAATTATATACTTCTCTTCAAGCCAATGCTTATCTCTATAAGGTGGACTATAGTTTTTACCAAATCTAAAAGTTTCTAGTCTTCTATCTTTTTTCTCTTCCATAGGAGTGCCCCCTTAGGATAATTATATCCTTCCTGCAGGAAAGTACCACTTTATTCTATGGTGAGGCTCTTAGCCAGATTAATCGGTCTATCTACGGAGCAACCTCGCAAATCGGCAAGGTGTAGTGAGATAAGCTGTCCTACAATTAAGAAAGTAATTGTATTAAGAATTTTATTTTCATTAGATGGGATAATTATACTATAATTAACTGAATTAATAAAATCTTGTGGACAACCTTCTTCAAAAATACCGATAACCTGACCATTGCGACTAGTTATTTCTTTAATATTTGCCATCATTTTGGTTCCGAGAATATTATTCTCAACCAAAGCAATAGTAGGTCTAATATTATTAATTAATGCTAATGGACCGTGCTTTAGCTCAGACCCAGAATATCCTTCGGCATGAATATAACTTATCTCTTTTATTTTTAAAGCATATTCTCTAGCTATAGGTTCAAGTTTATCTCTACCAATAATTAACATTGAATCAATATTTTTATAATTATTAAAAATATCTCTAATATCATTAGATTTTAATAAAATTTTTGAAATCTTATCTGGAAGCAAATATAATTCATTTATAATTGAAATATAATTTTCAGGAGACATGGTTCCCTTTGAACCAAGTAGGGCTGCAAGAAGAATCATATTAATTATTTGATTGGTAACAGATTTGGTAGCAGCAACAGATGCTTCTTTACCAGATCTAATATAAATTCCACAATCTACCATTCTTGAAATAGTAGATGAAACTACATTTACTATACCAATAATAGTTGAGTTTTTCTTTTTAAAGTTATTTATACATCCTATTGTATCTGCTGTTTCACCAGATTGAGATACACAAATTAATGATGTTTTATCATCTGCAATAATATCATAATATTGCAGTTCTCCAGCAGAAATTGCTTTGGATTTAATTTTAGCCATAGATTCCATAGCATATGCGCCAATTTGAGATGCATAAAAAGCAGAACCACATCCAGTAAAAATAAACTCTTGAGTTTTTAAAATTTTAAAAAGATGTGATTCAATACCGCCTAGTTTTATTAACTCTAATAATGGATTTACTCTACCGGCTAGCGTAGTTCTAATATATTCTGGTTGTTCAAAAATTTCTTTTTCTAAAAAATATTTATATTTATCTTTAGTATAAATTGAATTTACTGAAGATAATTCTTCAAAAGAAAATGTAGAATCTTTTCCAGAAAAATGTTTAATAATAATATTTTTTTTATGTTCTAAAATAGCATATTTATTATTTTCTAAAACTACTGTTTTTTTAACAAAATATGGCAAAGAAGGTATATCTGAAGATATATAAAATACATCAGAATCAATTCCAATACAAAGTGGAGAACCTAATCTTGCTAAAAATAATTTTCCTGGATTATCTAAATGAGCCATGACAAATGCATAGGCACCTTTTAATTCAGAAAAAACAATGTTTAAAGCTTCTTCAATATTGGAAGTTTTTTCATGCCAATATTGTATTAAATTTGGAATAACTTCTGTATCAGTTTCTGAATAAAAGGAATATCCATTAGAAATTAAAAAACTTTTAATTTCAGTATAATTTTCTATAATTCCATTATGAACAACTGAAATTTTTTTATTATTTGATAAATGAGGATGAGCATTTGCTTCTGTAATGCCTCCATGAGAGGCCCATCTATCATGCCCAAATCCTATAAAGGAATCACCAGTATCAATATGATCCGGTAGTTTTTCTGGATGACCAACAGATTTGATGATGTCAAATCTATTAGAATAGACTACACTAATACCACAACTATCATATCCTCTGTAAGAAATATTTGATAACATTTCTTTTAATTCAGAGTAGTAATTATTTTTACCTATTATACCTACTATACCACACATGTTATATATTAAAATATTAATATTTTTTATAATAATTTTTTAATTCTATTTTTAAAAATTTTATTAAAAAATATTTAAGTAAAATTTTTATTTTATATATCTGCTAATAAAAATTTAATTTTTTAAATAAATAATAAAATATAAAATTTAATACAACATTTACTACAATATTTTATATTAATCTTTCCTCATTTTATTTCTTTCTGATACACACCCAGATAAAACTTCACATGGAATATTTAAATTTTTCATTTGTTCCAATAAAGCACTAGTATCTTTGGGAAAGCAATGACCCCCATAACTAAGACTTTTATCTGGACCTGGAACAGTTGTATGCATTGGATTTATCCATCCATTTTTTAACATAAGATTTTTTGTTTTGTTAAAATTAATATTTAGCTCATTACATAATAAATAAAATTCATTAAATATTTGTACTTTTATTGCATAAAAAGTATTACAAAAAATCTTCATTGATTCAGATTCATGTGATGTACATATAGATATTTCTGCATTAGGATAATATTTTTGATAAAGAGAAATAATATTTTGATGTTTAATATTATTAAAACCAATAACTATATGTTTTTGATTATGAAAATCATCAAATGCTGTTCTTTCTGTTAAAAATTCTGGATTATGAACAATTTTAATATTGTATTTTTTTTCTAAAATATGACATGTTCCTGGCAAAACTGTTGATTTAATTACAACTAAACCAGAAAAATTATTTTCTTTAAGTAAATTTAAATTTTCTTCTATAGCAGAAAGATCATATCCATGTCCATTTTTATATGGAGTGGGAAGGCAAAAAAATATAATATTAGAATTTATTATAGAATTAATCGATCCAATATTTTGATATTTATCATAAATATTTATTTTTAAACCATTATTATAAAATGATTTATTTAAAGCAGATCCGACAAATCCATTACCTATCTGTGATATTATCATTTTAAAATTCACTTAACACAATAAATTACAAAAGAACCATTTTCAATAAATTCAGTATCAATTATTTTAAAATTTAAACTATTTAATATTTTTAAACAATTTTCATGAGATGGTCTATATCCCTCAAAACTTCCTGAATTTTTATTTGTTTCTGATATTTTTTTATTAAAATGTAATATAGATATTCCATTATCTTTTTGAATTCTATATATTTCAGATAAAGTTAAAGTTAAATATTCTAAAGTTGGAATATGTTGAAGAACATGAAAAGAGTAAATTATATCAAAAAAGTTATCTTTAAAATTTATTTTTTCAACTTCAGATAAATTTAAAAAAATATCCTCATTTAAACAGTGCTCTTTACAAAATTTTATCATATTTTCAGATATATCTGTACCATAAAATTTTGCTTCTTTTCTTTTTGAAAAAAACTTTAATATTCTTCCAACTCCACAGCCAAAATCTAATATTTTATAACCATTTATATTATTTGTATGTTTTAAAATTATATTATCTATAACACTAATAACAATAGTCTCGTCAAAAGAAGAAATTCCAGTATTTTTACTTTTTAAAGTAGAAACTCTTTCGTATTTTGCTTCGTCTATAGTATCTACATTCCAAAATTTTTTTATTTTTTCTGAATCATTCATAACTACCTACTTATTAACTTGCTTATCAATATAATTAATATTATACTTTATATTAATAAAATTAGAAATTTTATTTAATTCATTTTTGTTATTTATAAAATTTAAAAAATTTACTTCTAAATATTGATATTTATTCAAACTAAACCTATTTAAAGACCATTGATTTAATACTTCATTTGCATACCAATAAAATTTATTAAAATCTGATAAATTATTCCATTCTATTGTATTTTTGTTATTGATAAATTTATCATATGGCTCAAATAATGAATTTTTCCATAATTCATTATAATATTTTTTATATTTTAAATCATTATATTCTAAAGATCTTTTTTGTAATCTTAAATTAAAAGATTTTGCAATATCAGTATTATTTCTATTTATTTTTAAAATTTTAAAATTATAATTAGAATTTATTAAAAAAGGTAAAAAATATCTGCCTAATTTATGATCTGTGATAAAAATATTTTCTTTATTAGAAAAATTTATTAATTTATTTTTTAAATATTTATCACATAAATTATAATATTCTTTGTTATTTTTTTCTTGATTTTTTATCTCACTAACAGGAATATCCGACCATGGTTCATGTGCTACGATATTGTTATCATTGATATGAATAAAATCTTTTGAATAATTAGATTCACCAAATATATATGATAAATATCCAGTTCCACATCTTCCAGATGAATATGTAAAAATTATATTCATTTTCTTGACATCTTTAAACAATGTTCAAAAAATATTTCATAACTTAAAATTGTTTTATTCCATGAATATTCTTTTACACTATTTATACAATTATTGGATAAATTTTCAAAATTTAATTTTTTTATAATATTAATTTTATTAATTAAATCTTCTATATTTCTTTCAAATAAAAAACCATTATATCCGTCTTTTATTAAATATTTTGACCATCCAACTTTTGTGCTCAAAACTGGTATACCACACGCCAATGCTTCCAAAACTGGCATTGGACCACCCTCTGATTTTGAAGCACATATTAGAACAGATCCTTGATTATAAAAACTTGGCATTGCAGAGTTATCTATCTGCATATCTCTAGATTGAGTTAATAGTTTCAAATCTTTTAATTTACTAAAAGTTGGAAATATAATATCACTATATCCTTTTATATCTCCATGATTGTTTTTGCTTGTATTTCCAGCCCATAAAAATATATTATTAAAATTTAATTTTTTACTTTTAAAAAAAATATTTGGATCATATCCAGTTTGTGTCAAAAAAACTTTACTTGAATTTAGATCATTTTTTAAAGCAATTGATGGAACACCAATGGCAATGTATTTATTACAAAAGTTTATAATATCTTTTTCAGACATACACCTCTTTTGCCAAGAGTTATAACTATGTATTCCTACACATATTTTGTTATTTGTAAAATTTCTAATATTATTTGGTCCAACTTTATGTATATTTCCCCAGTAAAACCAAAAAACTAAATCATAATTATTAAAATCTAATATAATTTTTTTATTAAGAATATCTTCTTCATAAACTAACTCATAATTAAATTTTTTAGAAAATTTAATAATATTTTTAGCTATTATATCGTAAGCCCAGTCTTTAGTGTCTGCTACTATAAGTATTTTATTCATATTTTTTTATAAAATTATAATAATCTAAGTTTTTATTTTTTTCTAATAAATTAATATTTTCAAAAAATATATTAGAATAGTTTTTTTTCAAAATACCATTTGTTCCTAATTTTATTAAATTATTTGTTGCTTCAAAATTATTAAGATATAAAAGTTTTTTTGTTTCTTGTGATGCAAAAAGATTTTTATTTCCAAAATTATTATAAGCAATTACTGGTTTTTTCAAAAACATTGATTCTCTGATAGACCTTGACAAAGACTCCATCTTACAGCAATGTAGTATGCAGTCCATAGATTTTATATAAAAATTTGCATCAGGAACTAATCCTGTAATATTTACATAGTTTTGAATATTTAAATTCAAACAATTATTTTTAATAGTTTGAATATATTCTTTATCTCCATCTCCTATAAAATATAATTTTCTAGGAAAAACAATATAGTTGTGTTTTTTTTCAATAGATTTAAAAATGTCAATTGCATCAAAAGGATTTTTAGATGGTTGAATTCTCCCTATAACTCCTATAGAAAATTCACTATTTGGTATATTAAAATTTTTCTTTCTAAATTCTTTATAATCAAAATTATTTAATTCTAAATAACGTTTTAAGTTTAATGGTGGATGCAAATAAATAAATTTATTTTTTATTTTTAAATCTATATCTTTGTTTTTATTATATGTTAATGATAAATGATGATTTAAAGTTTCTTTTGAATTAAAAATAAAAAAATCAACATTTAAATTATCATTTAATGGAGATAAAACATGAATAGAATTTTTTCCTGGAACATAAATATTTATATTTTTTTTATTTTTTAGTTCTTGTTTTATTTCATCATTTAATATTCTATATTGTAATATAAAAAAAAGATCAGTATTTTTTATATTTTCTAATAAAATATTTTTTGAATAAAATTCTTCTGTAAAAACTTCATTTGTTAAAATATTAAATCTTTTTGAAAAAATATCAAAATTAATAAAATCTTTAAATATATTATTATTTTCTATATCAAAATTAATCCAAGTATTATAATTTTTATTTTTAAAATATAAATATAATTCTATCATTGATGTTTCTGCGCCACCAATGCCAGCTGGTGGTCTTATAATTCCTATTTTCATGTTTTTCTCTTATTTTATTTTTTTAAAAAATTTAAAAAATTTTTAGATTGCTTTTTCCATGTCCAATTTTTTACTATTTCATTTTGAAATAAAATTCCATTTAAATTTAAATCAATATTATTATTTATAATATTGTTAACTTTTAAATTAAAATCATTTTCTGATATAATAATATTATCTTTTAAATTTTTGTTTTTAAATAATTCAGAAACATTTCCAACATTTGTTGATATTACATTTCTTCCACAAGCTGATGCTTCTAGCACTGGATTTGGAGTTCCCTCTGATGAGCTATAGCATATTAAAGTTCCTATTTTATTGTAAAAATCTACCATTTGGTTTTCATCAAACAAATCTTTATTTGTAGCTGTTATTAGTTTTGCATTTTTATTTTTTAAAATTATATTTTTAATAATTTCAAACCTTTTTTCTTTTCTATCAGAATTACCTACAAATCCAAAAATATTTTTATATTCATTTGGATTTGTATATTTTTTATATATTTTTTCATCCACACCAAATGGTGTATAATAAAATGAATTATAATATTTTTTATACTCTTCTAGTAAATGAATATTTGATACACTAAATTTTTTATGTTTTAATAAAATTTCTTTAATATTTATTGGTCTATTTTTTTCATGGCTACTTATTGTAGTTATTAAATTTAAATCTTTATTTATTAAATAAGGTTCAATAATTTTATAGATTGGCCAATTTAATAAATAAATTATATCAAAATTTTTTAAATTAAAATTTTTAACTTCATTAAAATGAATAATTTCTGCATTTAAATTTAAATGTTTTTTTAAATTCATAGCCCTTTTATATAAGGCCCATTTATAACTATCTACTATAAATAAATATTTTAAATTATTTGTTTCCATTTTTCTATATATGTTTTAATATTAAAATATTTAATAGCTGTTTCTCTACCAGCATTTGAAATTTGATCATAAAGCGTTTTATTAGATAATAATAAATTAACTGCCTTTATCATACTATTTGGATCATTTGCAATTAAACTATTTACTTTATCTTTAAAATAAAATGGTGTATCATAATTTGAGGTTGTAATTATTGGCAAACCACACATCATGGCTTCGCCTCTAGATCTTGGAACTGCACTATGCAATGCTGTATTTAGATATCCAGAGTATGAATTATAAATATCAACTAATTTTGGATATGGAAATGTTCCAATATTAGATGGTATTCCTTCATTGCCATGACCAATTACGTCACAAATTTTAGTCTGATCATTAACAAGTTTCCAATTAGAATATCCTAAAAATTCCCCTCTTTGTTTAAATAAACTATATGATGATAATATTCTTTTATTTTTAATTATATTTAATAGTTTAAATTCATTTGGATCAAAACCATGAACTATGTGATAGTGTTTTTTGGCTGGCATTTGTTTTTTAAATTTGTCCATAGATACTTTTGAATTCCAGACAACAATTTTACACCAATCTGGAATTTTAAATGGAGTATGTGTTTGAACTACTGCTATTGGTTTTGCGCCATTTTTTACAAATGGATAATAATCTTCATGTTTTATTCCAGATCTAATCATTATAACATCAGGAGATATATCTTTTAAATTATCTTTTGTTATAAAATTGACATTATCTTGTTTTGGCCTTCCCAATGATTCATGCGTATGCAATTCATTATTTACTCCCATACAATAAAATGTTGCATTATTTTTAAAAAATTCATATTGATGACCACCATGTACTAGGAAGTCTAAAACTTTAGGATATGATTTCATCAATTGTTTTCTCTATAATATTTGAGACATTTTTTATTGAAAAATCATTAAATAAATTAGATTTTTTTATTTTATTATTAAATACAAATCTTAATCTTTCTTTTAAAGATTCAATATTTGGTTTTGCCCATTTTTGATCACTAGAGTATAGTTTATTCCATTCCATTCCAGTTACTGGAACAATTTTATGATTAATATAATAAATGTTTTCTTTTAAAAAATCAGTAATACCACCGTATTTTGTTGTAATAATTGGATTACCAAAAAATGCTGCCTCATGAATGGGCATACCCCAGCCCTCTCCATAGTGTGGTAGAACAAAACAATCACTATAATTATGCAAAGAATAAATATTACTTTCAGATAAATAATCTGATATTAAAAAAACTTTTGCTTTACTATTATAGTATTTTTTTATTTTTTGTATTTGCTCTATTATATCTGAAACTTTTAAATTAGAAATTAAATTAATTTTTAAAATTAAAACAACTTCTTCTCCATATTTAAATTCATCAAAATAAGCATTTAATAATTCATTATAACCTTTTCTTGGTTGCCATTGAAAAATAGAATAAAATTTATAATAATTTGGATTTAAAAAATATTTAGATAAAGTATTTTTTAATTTAATATTTTCCGTATTTAAATTAGCAAGAGATGGAGTTGGAATTATTTTAATGGGATTTTTGTACCCAGCCTTAAGACAAACCTCCTTTACCAATTCACATGGAGCCCAAATTTCGTCAGAATCAATAATACTTTTCGACCATTTCTCTGGTAAAGAATCAGTTTCCCAATAAAAATAAATAATTCGATATTTTCCAGATCTATCAGCTGGATAGGGTGGATGATTTAAAAAGAATTCTATATCATATTTTAAATTATGATCATATGAAATAATATCATGAATAATTTTATAATCAATTTTATGATTTAAAATTTCTTGAAATGATTTTTTAAAAGCCTCTGTAGCCATTCCATATCCAGAATTGCTTTTAACTCCATTAAAAATTATATTCATATTATTATTCCATCAATAATTTTCATTTTATTATCAATATTAATTTCTATTGGTTTTTTAAAATCTTGAATAATTCTTTTAAAAAATATATTTGCAATATTTTCTGCATTATATTCTTTTGATTTTAAAACATTTTTATAATTATAGTTATAGTTATCATTAATAAATAATTTAATTTTATTAAAATCATAATTTATTTTATCAAATGTTAAAGAAATTGTATCTTTTAAAAGATCTGGTATTCCACCAACTTCGGTACTTAAAATAGGCAGGCCTGATGCTAATGCTTCTAAGATAACATTTGGAACACCTTCCATTTCTGAGGTTAATAGTAAGCAATCAATTTTCTTATAAAAATCTAAAGCATTCTGCCATCCCAACATAGTAACATTTTTTCCTTTAGAATATGAAATTACTTCTAATTTTAATGGTCCATCACCAGCTATATATAAAGGTAAATTTAATTTTTCAGCTAGATCTATAGCTAATAATGGATTTTTTTCTTTAGAAAGTCTTCCTATAAAACCTAGATTTTTAATTTTAGTTGTTTTTCTGGAAAAATTAAATTTATTAAAATCTAATGGTGGAGGACAAATAATTTGTTCTTCAACATTAATATTTTTACCAACAAGAGTGGAGGTTTTAAAAACTACATCTATATTTTCTCTTTTTTCTATTAAAGACATAGCATCTGGCCATACAAAATCACTATGATAAATTTCATAAATTTTAATAGAAGGATTTAATTTTTTATATGATAATAAATCATTATATAATTTTTTACTATTATAAAAAATTATTTGTTCATAACTATTTAAATTTAAAAATTGAAATAAATTATTTAAATAATTTTTTATTTTAATATTTTTTGAAAATGTTGAATTTTTAATTTTATTATCAGAATTAATTAATAAATCAATAGGTAAATATGAAGGAACAAATTTTAATAAATTTTCTAAATAAACTTCTGCGCCACCATATAATTGATATGGAATAATAAAACATATTTTAGCATATAAATCTATATATTCTTCTTTTTGTTTTGAAATAATTAATCTATTTATAATAATTTTTCCAATAGATCCTTTATTTTTTTCAATTAAAATTTCATCAGGCTCTTGGGGTAAAGAGCAATGTATTTTTTTTACATTAAAAATATTAGAATCAATTATTTCTTTTATATTTTTTAATAAAATTTTATTTTTAAAAAATGAAATATTTAAAAAACTATCTCCAGATTGTTTTTTGCAAATTAATTCAATAATAAAATTATTACTTAAATTACTTACTGGAAGTTTAATTTTGTAATTAGAAAAAATTTCTATAGGAAAATTATATAAATTTTTATTAAACTGTGAATCAAAAAGTTTCATTTTATTAAATTTTCAATTTGTTTTGCAACACTATTCCAATTATATGTTTCTTTTAATATTTCATTATTTAAAAATAATTTTTGAAATAAATTATTATAATTTTTATAAGCATTAATCATTTCTTGTGCTAAATGATTTACATCGGGCATATAAATTTTTGCACCTTTATTCACTCTCCAATATTGATATTTTTCATCAGCTTCTACTTGTTTTACATCAATTAATAAAGAATTTTTATCATTTAAAAAATCTAATTGTCCGGTGCATCTAGGGGCAATAATAATTTTATTTAAAAACAAACCTTCTAATAAAGGTAAACCAAATCCTTCTGATGATGAAGCACTAACTACAGCATCACAAACATTATAAAGTGGTACAATATCATCAAGAGTATCAATAACAACTTCAACCGTTGGAAGATTTTTACCAAATTTTTTTTGAGCGTTCATTAATTGTTCTAAAAAATAACATTCAAATTTATGTTTTGGTTTATTAAGATTAGTTTTTATAACTAAACATACATCATCATCTTCTTTAAAAGCAGAATAATAAGCTTCTAAAATTAAATTTATATTTTTTCTATAATGTGGTATTGAAATATTTAGAAATTTAAATTTTTTATTATTTTTTAATAAAAATTTATTCTTGTTATTAAGTATAGATAAATCTATACCATGTGGTATAGTAATACATTTTTTAGAATCCCATCCGTTAGCTATAAAATTTTCTCTAGTCCAATTGCTAGATGGAAAAACATAATCAATATGTTTTAATTCTGATATCCATTCTTTAGGTAAAATAGAAGATTCATAATTATAAATTGCTGCTTTTACTTTAGATTTTTTATTAAATCTTGTATTAAAATTTACGGGTAGAGTATAAGCAATATCAAGATCTGGAGATGGATGCCATTTTTCCAAATCTTTAATTAAATTATCAGGTATTAATTCTCTTCCGTTAATTGATTTTAAATATAAATTATTGCCTCTATTTTTAAAAGCAGTAAGTAACCCTCTCATAGTTACCGCCCAACTATGAGAGGTTCCAAGCATAGTTTCAGACCTTATATTTAAAAAATTCATAAGGTAATTATACTAAAAATATTTAATTTAAGCCGAGAAACTACAAGGAAATGGACCTTCAATAAAAACGCCAGTAGAAGTTGAGCCAGTAATAAAGAAGCAATCATCAGATTCTGATAAAATTACTTCTGGAACGCATTTACCAAGTCCAATTCTAGAAAGATCATTAATATTAATTGTTAAATCATTATTTTTAAATCCAGATTTTTTCAAATAAACACCCAGATTTAAAACTGTTCTATTTTCAGTAATAACAGAGTCATATAGTATATTTTTTGTTTGTAATGTTAAAATTCCAGTAGATGGATCTAAAGTTGATCCTACTTTAAAAATAACTCCAGTTGTAATATCATAATAAATAATATTTAAAGATATTGAGTTTGTAATATTAAACGAATTAAGCTCATCAGTTTCTGATGTTAAAAGAAAAGCCTTATAATATCCTGGCAAATGACCAGGAACTGAAAGCATACTTTTGATTGCATCTGTAACATCAAAACCAATGGTATCTGTTGCAATACCAGATATTGGTGCCAAAGATGAGATAATAGAAGTATTTGTAGATAAAATTAAATCCAAATACTTTGATAAATTATTTGCATTAATATTTTCATAAGGAATTAATTTAAAATTAGAACTTGTAATATTAAAATCTTGAGATGCAATAAAGTTAATTGTTGCTGATATAACTTCGGTTTTTGAATTTAAATTTAAAGGAAAATTAAAAGATAATTCATTTAATTTTGGTCCAGCATATCCAATTAAAATTTCAGAAGATGTAATTTCATTTGATACTTCCTCTTCATATGCTATGATAAAATCATTTGATAAAAAGTAAGTTTTATAAATATAAGAAGAAGAAGTTGTAACACCAGACGCTTCAGTTTTAAATATTAAATTAGCAGCACCTTCACCAGGATTGGTAGAAAGTAATTCTCCAATTTTTATATATTCTTGTTCAAGAACTAATGAATTATTATTTTGATAATAGTAATAGGCAGTAGTAATATCATTAATTCTTCTTATTCTAAAATTAATGCTTTCATCCTCATCTTCTGGTGCAGGAATACTGTAATCAAATGCATAAATTTCAGAAGAACCATCATTGACAGAGCCGCTCCAGAAAATCTCTACACCATCTCCATTCCCAGACTGCCTCCATCCCAACTTTAAAACCGAGGTTCCACTATATTCATTATTCATAGTAACTTGCATATAAGTCTGGATACTTCCTAATAATAATTTTGATGGGTCCCAGGAATTTCTTTTTCCAGTAAAAGAAATTGTAAAATCTCCTGTTAAATCTGGTTCAGCAATAGGTCTGGTTAATGTTGAATAAGTTGAGGTAGAGGTATTAACATTAATTTCAAAAGAAGAATATGTGGTATAATTATTAATTGTAGTATTTCCATCATTAGAATATGATGGCCAAGAAGAAAATCCAGAAGAATATATTTCTGGATAAGAAGAGTTTAAAATAATATCATTACTAGAATATGAAACCTCTGTCTCTGTAGTATAGCCATCTGCCGCATATCCATCGACTAAGGCATCTACATAAAGACTGGAAATTGCTTTTGATATTTTAACCCTTCCTAGTGATAAATCTGTAACACTACCTGAATCGTTGCAGCCGACTAATGTACCATCTGAATATCTCATGGCAGGATATCCTGCTGCAGTATTACAAGTTCCATTATAAGATTTTATAAAAGATTCATAAATATTAATTGAACAATCATCAATAGATCCCGGTGGTAGTGGTAATAAAACATTAACATATTCAAAATCACCATGATGAGGTACTCCTGGTGCGGAAAGAATATCACCATTAGGTATATATAAATCATTTGGTAAAACTTTTTGATTTTTAATAACTGGTGATTCACTTAATTCATTAAAACAAACTTCATTTTCACATAAACAATTTTCTGTTTTAACTTCTAAAACAGCTTGTTCTACAAATCTTCTTAAATCAATAACATTTAATAAATTATTAGAAAATAAATTCCCAGCAGATGTAATGGTCCAGTTTTTAAAATCTGCTGGTATATTAACTAATAAATTATTATCAGCAAAAGTATTAACTTCTGTACCAGAATAAACTATAAGATCAAAAGCAGAGGAACCAATAAAACTTACTGAATTACCATCTAGAGTTGTAACTAAAGCAGAGGCATTTAATCCAGTAAAAGAAATTTCTGATATAAAATATTCTCCAGCATCACTTTCAGTTTCTGGAATAACAATTTTATCACCAGCTCTAATAATTCTTGTAGTCTCTTGGGAAATTACACTAAAAGAAATAGCGTTAGTAGAGGTAGTGCAAACTCCAGTGTTAGCTATATCTTCAAAAATTAAAGGATAATTATTAACAGAATCAATATTAGAAAGTCCAATCTCTAAAACTGTAAATTCTTCTGGAATGGAAAAATTGATATACCCATCAATTGCATCCTCTATAATTGAAATATCGCTGCCATCAATTGATCCATCATTATTTACATCTGATTTATAAAAATTAATTAAATCAATACTTCCATTTAATATTAAATTTTGAGTTACAGACGAGGTATAAGTATTTCCTGCTAATTCTAGTACAGAATTAAGGTCCTGATAAGTAATCTTTCCATCGGAATTTAAATCTGCAACATTTTGAACTGAACAAGAAATTGATGAAATTTTATATTGAGATCCACAATTGCAACTGGTATCTGGAATAAAAATTCTATTTAAAATTGCTTTAGTTTTAATATCATTAGAAGGATTTATAAAATAAATTTTATCTGGAGTTATTTGTCCAACATAAGAAAATGTTCCAGAAATATCAGCTGGAGATCTATCATTATTATCTACAACATAACCTAAAATATTTGGATTTAAATCTAAAATAGAATTTAATTCACTTTCTAATAGAATAGTAACACTATAAGAATCTAAAATTCTTGTAAAAGTATAATTTCCAGTTCTTGGATGAGCAATTGGTGTAGTAAATTTTTCAGATCTATCTAGAATAATATAATTTTTTTCTCCATTTATATTTTTTAATTCTATATCTTTTAATGTAAATGGAATTAAATTATTTCCTATATATTCTATATAACTTGGAACTTCAAATTGAACTCCATCCTCAGAGAAAATTTTTCCACTAGCTATTTCTATTGTAGAAGTATGAAGTTCAAACCATAAACTTCTATCGGAATCATCAACATATTTATTATTAACTATATCAAATTCTGTAAATAAAGTAGTTTTTAAATCATATTCTTCTTGAATGGTCAGGGCTTGACCATTCTGTTCTTTTTTATAAGCTTTATCATACCCCTGATACAATCTAATTGTACCTGTTGAGGTGTCTCCAACTCTTTTTATAATAAAACAATAATAAGAGTCTATTTCAAGGGATGGTTCTAAATTTGGATTTGCAATAAGTGTTGATGAGAAATCAAAATTAACAATAGTAGGAGTTTCTCCTAATTTTATACCCATTGAAATAAAATCATTATAAGAATAAGATGTCTCAACTAAAGATATTGCTTCTGGGTCAAAATTTATAAGATTTTCTGGAATAGCATCGGTAATACAGTTAGCAGCAGTAGTTAATTTGTGAATAGAAATAACTAAATTTCCAGAAAATTCTGAAGAAATAGAGGTATCAAGACCCATTAATAAAGATATATTTTGTAAACCATTTGTTTTGGCTAAAAACTTTTGACCATAAGCAGTAGCAGAACTTTCTCCGGCAGAAAATAATAATATTTCTGCAGGATCTGTTTCATAATAAATTTCACTTGTTGAAAAAGTTTCATCAAGTGCCTCTGAAAAAATATCTAACAAAGATAGTTCTTCAGAATAAGTTATAAAATTATTTAAATAAAAATTAGGACTTTCTATTTGAGAAATAGAAAGGGATTTTGGAAAAACTTCTATTGCATCAGATTCATAAATTAAAAGATCAATATTTTGTGATGATAAATAATCATAAGAACTAACAGAATTATTGTAAAAAGAACTTCCTAATCCACCACTTAAGTTGTTAAAATATATAGCATATATATATTTATAATAATTAGAAGTTATTTTTTTTAAAGAATCTTCAAAATTTAAATATTCAGTAACAATTTCACCTCTAGAATCTAGTGGATTATATCTTGATCCTAGAATTATAATTTTTACTGGATAATTATTTTTAATAGTAGCATTCTTAAGTTCAAAAATAATTCTTTTTCCATATTCAGCATCAGAAGGCTGTCTGTCTAAATAGATTGGTTTACCATCAAATTTTCCGGCACTAATTACAAACTTTGAAATATTTTCAGCATAAAAACCTGGATTACTTAATGTAAGAAGTATGCGATTTTCAATTGGATTATCTTTTACTAAACCACTGCCATGAGCAGAAGCCATATGATTAGATGTTAAACCCCTTAAATGGTTTTGCTCCTGATCTAAATCTGCTTCTGATAACTTTTGTCCATCAAAAAAGTTAACTCTTGGCACAATTGTTATATTACTTGTTGACATTAACTCTCCATAGTTTTTCAATAAGATTTTTATTTATTAATAGACTAAATAATTGATATTAGCACGCCTTTCTTTTAAATTTTACAAGAACGTTAGTATGAGATGGCTTTAATCTATTAACTAAATATACAATTAAATCTTCTATTTCACTAGAGTTAATTTTACCAAAATCATCAACAACCTCTATATCAAACTCATAAATACCCCTGATTAAATCTGTTATAGTAACATAATTATTGTTATTTTCAAATATTTCAAAATCATTAATATAAGATGTATATAGATCCTCCTTTACTGGAAGTATAGTATTTAAATTAGCACTATAATTTAAATCTAAATAATTTCCAGAAGAATCTTTTATTTGTAATCTATCATTTTTACTAATTCTAAAATTATCAATTCTAGATAAACAAGAATTAAATCCATCATATCTAGAACCTATATAAATTTGTTCCAGAGAATCTGTAATAGAAATTATTCCATTTAAAACAGAGCTAGAATTAGTTAATCCATCTATAGCTAATTTTAGATAATCATTTCCTGTATTTATCTTCCATGCCGCAGATACTTTATGCCAAGAATTTGAGATCCAATCAATAGGTTGATAAACAAAAGATTCAAAATATTTATTAGATATTTTAAAATATATTTTTTGATTTTCAAAATATATTTGAATTCTAGATTCATTTGAAGATTTTTCAAAATATTTTACAATAACTGGATCATTACTTATTAATTTAGTTTTTAGATAAATAATTTTTCCATCTTTTTTAAGAGTAGCACCACTAGCAAAATTATTAAAAACTCCAGTTCCACCTTCTAGTCTACCAGAAATTTTAGATCTAAAAATTTCATCATATCTATTAGTTTCATAAATTAAAGAATCTTTTTTCTGAGGAAGGGTAATTGAAATAATTTTTTCTGCAGAAGTTGGTAGTTCAATAATACTAGTAGAAGATGGTGTAATAAAAGCAGTTTTTACATTATATGAATCAAAAATTACTCTTCTTTTATTATCTGTATCAGAAGATAATAATGGACTAATCCAAAATTCTATTGTTCCAATATTTTTATCAAAAATATTAGGAGCACTATAAAAAATTGGATTAGTATTATAAAATTTACCAGAATACTTAAAATTATTATTTACGCTATTATAGCCAACAATTAATTCATTATTGCTTGCATATTTTGCTTCATTAAATAAAGGACCGCCTTCGGCTCTATGAGCTTCTACATAAGTTTCATTAGCAATACTATCAGTATAACCTAATTTTTTCATTTCTGAAATAAATTTAATTTTATTATTTATAAAATTAGATAATAATTCTAAATCATTAGCATTTAATTTATATTTAAAATTATCTTTTGTATTTAAAAATATTTTATTTCTAAGTCTTCTAATTTGCAAATCAAATGGATCATCAAAATGTGATAAGAAAATTGTTTGTTCATCAAGACAAGGTTTTTTATTTGAAATATATTCTTCAGTAATATTTCTTGCAAAAGTACTGGCAGATTGATAACTTCTTATATCTCCAGACATTTCTGTAATAATTTTTACCTCATCTAATAATCCACCTAATTTTTTATTACCTAAAATATCAGAACCTAAGAATATTTTTTCTCCAACTCTAGGTAATTTAATTTTTAAATAAGATGGATATTCAAAAAGATAACTACCAGATGGTAGCTTATACTCTACTTGGCCATTACTACCATAAGTGGTAATGTAGAATACACCATTAGAATATTTATAAATTTCTGCATAATCTCCATTATTATTTTCATCTGTAATATTATCAGATTCAAAAATTGAAAATACTAATGGTTCATAATCAATATCTATAAGTTTAAAGTTACCACTAACTTTAGTTATCTTAGTGTAAAAATTAATTAATTGATATATTTTATTATCAACTATAGAAAGATATTCAGAAGCAAATCCTTCTGAAGTTTCTCCTTCAATATACAAATAATTATCATCTGAATAACCATCTTTACAGTAATTAATATTATCTGATTCAAACTTAATAGAAATTAATCTTCCATAATTTAAAATTTGATAAATTGAACTTGTATCTAGATTATTGTTAATTTCAAATGAAAAAATATTTTCATTTAGCGATCCAGAAGGTATAGTATCATCTAGTAAAATTCTTTTAATTTTAACAGATTTTAAATCTATTGGTTTTGACATATTGGTAATAAAACCAGAAACTTCATTTAAATATTCTGGACCTAAAATACTATTACTTGAATAATTTATTTTTTCAGAAATTTTAGATTTGTTTAAACCAAAATTTTCAATCCAAATATCAAGATCTGATACCTCAATAGAAGGTACCCAATTACAATCTATATCTTGATATAAAAAGTCTATATTTCCATTGTTTAAATTAATTCTATATTTTGGATTAATAACATTATTTTCTACAATAGAAATTAAATTATTATCAACCGTATAAAGTACTCCACCAAGCTCCGTTGTAACTTTCTGGCAGTCTGTTTGATAAATTTCAAACTTAGTGGAAGAAAAAATAGTATTAAGTTGATTTCCAAAAATATTTGGTGGGCGATAAAATTCTATATTTGTAGCAGATGTTGTAAAATAATATGGTGTTAAATTTTCAATATCTAATAAATAAATAGTCTTATTATCTACAGAACCAATAACAAAAGCTTTATTATTTAGTTCAGAAGCTAAATTACCATTTTTAATAATAATTGTTTTTCCAATATCATCATTAGTAAAGGAAGATGATAAGGAATAAAGATAATTTTCTCCAGCTAAAATTTGACCATCATTATATACTTCATAATAAGAAATTTTAGTTTCAGAAAAATCTTGAATTACATCTCTAGCAATATCTCCAACTTTTGCGTCTCTCCAGGGTGAAAGATATCCGCCAAATCTATATAATGATGGAGTTTCTTTGCCATCGATAAAAAGGTGCATTTCATCTTGTTGATATTCTGTATTAATTCTCCAGGAGGCTCCAATGTGATGAAATTCTCCAGGTAAAAAATCTTTAATGTTGGAAGAAATATTGTAAAAATTTTTATCTTTTTTAAATAAAGAATCATAAATTCTAAAATTTAAATATCCATAAAAATCTTTATATATAGAAATTCTATTTTGATATAAATCTTCTCCAGAATCAAAAATATATCTTTCCAGATCAGAAACAAGCACAAGTGTATCAATATCAGATCCGGATTCCATATATCCATAAGCATCAAGATATCCATCTGCTTTATTATAAAATTTAAAATCAATTAAGTTAGTTTGAATTAATAACTTATCAGTATCTTCTAAATTTGTATCAATTTTACTAGAATTTAAATTTAATTCAATATAATCTATATCAATAGATATTTGATTATAAAGATCAATAAAATTATCTGAAACTATATCTTTATCATTAAATTTAATATAAATACCATTTTCTATAATATTATCACAATTATAAGTATACTGATTAAAGGTAGAATATTTAATTCTTGAAATAATATTATTTTTGTAATAAATTGTAATTAAATTATCATATTTATTTATTACAACTTGTAAATTATAAAAATTATTATCTGCCCAATTAAATGGAATTAAGTCTAAAATATCTTTAGAAATACCATCTATAATTGCTAAGTATTTTTGACTTGAACTAGCTGCAAGTGAAATTTTAATATCTTTATTTCCATCAAAGATTTCTGTAATTGTTGTTCCTATTAAATTACCAGTAATATTTCCTGAGAATTTTCCAGAGTTTGATCCAATGATATTGGAATCAAAATCTAAAACTTTAAAAGAAATTTCATATTGTAAATCTTGAATGCAATTTAATGGCAAATAAAGATAACTATTGGAATCTTCAATATTATTAATTCTATAAACATTTGATATTAAAGATGTATTAAAGTTTCCAACTTTTTTCCAATTATTAATATTATGTTCTGTTCCACCAATAATTGTATTAATTAAATCACTTCCAAAATTATAAATTGATTTCCATCCACCATTTTCTAATAAAGATTGTCCGCAAAATCTATATTTTGCATCACAAGAATCTATTGGACATTCTGAATCATCCAACATAGATTTTGCATATGAAAATCCACCATCTGTGGTAATTTTGCCTTCAATATAATCTTTTAATTCTATTGATTCATATTCAATATTATAACCATCAAGTGCGTATCCATCTGGACCAATAGATACTATAGATTGATTTGGAATAACTGATTTTATTTTCCAGCTTCCAACATTATTTTCATCTACTTTACAATTTTCATCAAACCAAATATATATTGATTTATTATCAGTATTTATATCTGGTATACCATAAACATTTTTGCTATCTTTATTTAATGTAAAAATAAAATTATTAGGATTACTTTTTCCAGAACCAATATAAATATTGCTTAAACTTAATCCTTCTTCAATTAAATAATTAAATTTAGAAATATTTATTTTATTTTTTACAACAGGATCTAAACATCCAATAAATATTTTATTATTTAAATCAGAAATTCCATCAATTTCGGAATTTAAATTATATTCTGAATTAAACCAAGAATTTAAATTTAAGAAATCAAATAATTCAGAATATTGTCCTGCAGACAATAAATCAGAATAAGCAATATTAAAATTATAATTATTTATTTTTAAATTAACTTGATTTAATATAGGCTGTCTAAAAATATCTAAATTTAATTCTTCAGATGTAAAATTTACCAAAATTGGTCTAGGATCAAAGTTATATAAATATTCTGAATTAAATTTTTCTCTAATAATAGAAATAACTGGAGTTAATATAATTCCATTTCCACTTGGTCTAGTTGAATTAATTACTTCACTACCAAGCTGGGTAATATATTGTTGATTATCCGGGATCCTATTAACATAAAATCCATAAATATTTCCATCATCCGGGATAAAATCTATTTCATTTTCATTTATATCAATAAAAGATATTATTGAATAAACTCTACCATCTTCTAAAACATATTTACAGCCATTAATTTTATCATTAAGAATATTAAATTTTTCAGATAAATATGAAATATTTATTTCTTCTGTTAATGTTATTTTAATTTTATTAAAATTTTCATCTCTAAATAATTCTAAAGAAGAAATATCATCATATGTAATACAGTTACAATTTTTTATAATATATGGACCATCAAAATTGGGTGTCTCATTTTGAGAAATATTTTCATCTTTTATTTTTAAAATATAAATTTTATCTGTTTCAGAATTTATAATTGGAGATAAAGCGCCAGCTATTAAAAGTACTTTATTTTCATCTCCTACTGAAAATACAAATGGACTGGAGTAATAAGATAAGAATATTTCCAAACCATCGCCTAGGAAGCCCCTGGACGACACTGGGAGGCCAGATATAAAACCACCCATACCAAGGGTGGACAACCTCTCTGCTAGCATCCCAGAGTCATTTCTGTAGAAACTAGAAAGGGAAGCGGATGATCCGGTAAGGGTTGCTGAAAATGAGATGGAGTGTTTTGAAAATTTAGAAGAATTTAATCTATCATGATATTTTGTAATTCCAAAAGGACCTATTTTTTCTTCATTTTCAATATATTGGTAATTGTAAAGAGATAAATTATTTCCCGTCCAATCAGTGATACCATACCTATCATCTGACATAAATAATTCAAAATTTTGATCTTTAAAAATATTAGAATTAAATTTTAAATTAAAATAAATTTCAGCCATTTTTGAAAAATCAAAAGTAAGATTAGCATCATTATTGATTCCATGCCAATCATTTCTAATCCAACAGCTAAAAGTACCTTCATCTAAATTTATTCCCGTCTTTGCCGGAGTTGTAATAACAACATCATTATCAATTAAAACTCCAGAATCAAATTTTCCAGATTCAAATTTTAAAATTCCATTATATTCTATATTTCCGGGATTTAATAAATCTCTTCCCAAAATCCATGATCCAAAAAATGATTCTGAAATTTCTGGAGTCTGTTCTGTAAATTTTTGAATTAAATTTTCAAAAGAAGAAATTACAGGACCTCGAGAAAATGCTTCAAGAGTACCTTGTAATGCTTTTCTGTAAATTTCTCTATCAGTATTTTGTAAAAATTTTGTAAAAAATGGAATTTTAGTTAATAATCCAAAATTATTTTTTAGCGAATCTCTTAAAGCACCATATTTATAAGTAACATAATATGTTTCAGATTCTAAAATAGAATTATTAATTTGCCAATTAATTTCATTATCACCATATTCATATGAAACAACTAGATTATCTGTAGTTGCTGTATAATTATAATAAATTGAACCAGAAGTATACCATGTTGCTAATCTTGTGCCTGGTAATGGAATAAAATCATTTAAATAAGTAATTTGAATTAAATCATAATTATTAATTAAACATTCTTCTGAAATATTAATATTAACATTAGATCCTACTTCTGTTATATTAATTTCATTAACAATTTTAGCCACACCAATAGTAGGTAATATATATCCAGAAATATCCGGAAGGTTAGAAACAGTTGTTTCTCCGGTAAATATATCATAACTTAAAATTTTAAATTTTAAACCAATACTATCTTTTACATAATCATTTAATAAATTAATATTTAAATCAACATCTAAATAAATTAAACTTTCAGTATTTAAATCTTCAACATTATAAATTTCTGTATTAAATTTTAAACCATCTAAAGTTTGATCTGATATTTCTAAATTTAAAGTTAAATTTTTAATACTATAAATAAATCCAAAATTTTCTTTTGGAATAGAAAAAGTATAACCAAAATTATTTTTTGCTTTAAAATTTTTATTATTTTTTAAATCCAAATAGTTATTAATAATATTAAAACTAGGTAAATATAAATTTTTACCATTATCAACAATAGATTCTAAGGCATCAGATTTAGAACTTGCTTTTTCTCGATAATTAAAATTTAAAGAATTAGAACCAAAAATAGAACTTAATTCATATAATCCATAAAATAAAGTAGGGGTTAATCTTGTATAAATTAAATAATCTTCTGTAATTATATTTGTTTCTATTTCATTATTATTAAAATCTAAAACGGTAGTTTCATTTGGCAATTCAAAACAAGAATTTAAATTTTTAATATAAATACCATTATTTATAGAAGTTTTATCAGTTAAATAAAAATAATCTTTATCTGAAGAAACTTTCTTTCTATAAATACCATTACATGTAATAATATTAACATTATCCGATATTATTTTAGCATGTTCGTAAGAAGCATAACCTAAATCTATATCATAATTTAAACCTACAGAAACATGTATAATTCCATTATTATAATCAACAATATAATCGCCAATATTTTGTAAATTAGCTAAAGCTATTGTATTTATAGATAAATTTTCTTGATTTTTAATTAATTTAGATTTAGTAGAAGAATAAAATTCATTATCTGTAAAAAAATATTTTTCATTAATAAAGTTTTTTTCATTTAAAATTAATGATGAATCAACAAAAGTTCCAATTGCATCATTTTTTTGATTTAAAATATTTTTATTATTTAATTGTATTGAAAGGCAATATATTCCAATATAATATTCTTGATTTAAAATGGGTAAATCAGAAGAACTTGTTAAAGCAAAAGAATTTATATTTTCATTACCATCTGGATCTGCAAAAAATTTAATATTCATATTTTGAACTTCACCATTGATATCTTTTAAAAGATATTCAGAGGAGTTCAAATTAATTAAATGAGAAGGAATAGGTGGACTAATAATAATATTATTAAGACTTAAATTATTTGTTATTTTAAATTTAAAAATAGAATTTAAAAATTTAAAATAAGGAAATATTTTTTCATTTTGTATTTTATCAAAATTTGGAATACTGTTATTTATAGAAGAAAATTTTGGAGGATTTAAACCAGAAAATGTTATTTCATTTTTATAAAATGAAATAGGCTGATAAGTTTCTCCAGTTGTCTGATTATATACAGAAAATACTTTAGTAATTGGTGCATTCTTTGTTTTTAAAGTATAAGTTGATAATAAATTTGATTCAACTTGTTCATTTAAAACTTCAATATGTATTTCTGGTTTATAATCAATATTTTCAACAAATTGTTGTTGATAACTAAAAGATATTGTTGCAATATTTTGCTGCAAAGATCTCCCAGAAGTTGCAACAAAATCATTATTATCAGTATAATAATCTAAATCTTTAGTATAAGTTTTTCTATAGAAATAATTAACATAGTATTGATAACTACTAGTTCCAAAAAGATTTTTATCTCCAAAAACAATTACTTCTCCAGTTTGATAATTGACAGTATATTCACCAGATGAAGATGGTAATTTGGAAGTATTAAATGGAATTTCATATAAAAATATATTTCCATCTATACCATTAATTGAAAGATCTCCTATAGTTCCAAGTTCTCCAGATTCATTTGTAATTGGTGCATTTTTTAAAAAAAATCTTGTTGATTCTTGTGGAATTGATTCATAAGAAACTTTTTCAATATTATAAACTAAAATAGAATCTATATTAATTTTTTCAGAAAAATCTTTATACAAATAAGAAATTTTAATTAAATCACCAGGAGATGGAAGAATAAACCCAGATGATTCAGATAATAAAATTTGATTAGAATTTAAAGAATTATAAGAAAAAGCTCTTTTTGGATCATATCTATTATCTTTAATAGAATAATTTAATTTTTCAATATTATAAATATATTCAGTTTGTTCACATAAAGCTGTTGCTTCTTTAATTATTGATAAACTTTCTAATTTAATAATATTATTTTTTTCTAATGTTAATAAATATCCTGAAATATTTGTATTTAAATTACTAAAAATAATTTCTTCTGAATAAAATTCTTGTTGTAATGAAATTGGATAATCTGAAACAATTTTTTGAGATAATATTTTAGAATTAGAATTAAAATATAATTCCTTAAAAATTAAATTCCGACCGGCCGGGAACTTTGAGATAGATTCAACCATATAAGCATTTTCATGTGCCAATCGATCTTTAGCACCTGCACCCCTAATTCTGAATTCATCCTCTACTCTTACAGAAATATAGTTATCAGAAAGAGCTTCACCAATATGTTTTTCTACTTGATAAAGCTCTTCTGCTCCCACAGATAAAATATTTTTAAGATTAGAACCATCTAGATTATAAGTCTTTGGTAGATTCAAAAAAATTCTATCTCTGATTGGATTATAAGAATCTGAACCTACAAAGTAGATAGATCTACTGATATCATCATTAGCCAACTGGTCGCCATCTTCAGCTAAAAATTTAATCTGATCTGTGTCTTTTAAAGTTAATAAATAAAGATTTCCAGAAACTTGTGGATTAGTTGTTAATAATATAGAAGTATCAGAAACAAATACATTTAATATTTTTATAGCATCTTCTAGTCCAACGGAAGAGTTTACTTCAAAGTTATCTACAGTAATTAATGTAGATAATTTTTTATTAAAACCTATTTCTAATTGGGTAGATGATATTACCTGTAATGTATTTGGTCTTAAAGCCATTTTTGCCCTAATTAATTCTAAATTTATCTTTTGAAACTGCGTTTATAATAATTGTACCAGGAATAATAGTCTGATTCTCTAAGGCATAAATAAAAGCTTTTCTTCCAGTTTCACCAGACTTATTAAATAAAGAAATATTAACTGAATCTACGCCTCTTACTCCTGCGGCAATAGAAGAAACATCAGAATAATCAACTCTTGATCCTAGCGAATTAGTAGTTAATAAACCAGTAATTGCTGTAATAACATTTTGTTCTATAGAAGTTGCTTCTGTTAAAAAATCATCATTTATTAAAATAGTTCCAGATACATCTACTGATATTGCAAAAGCCTCTTTTACTAAAACATCTGCAGTAATTGGTCTAGAAGCCTCAACTGCTTGGGTTGCATCAATAACAAGTCTATTTAAATTATATGTAATTTGCAATCTTTCTCCATTTTTTGGAGCCAAAAATGAATAATCAACATTATAATTTGTAAAAGAAATTGGCTGAGTAAAGGCTGTAGCTTCAAGCGTTCCTTTTAAAATTCCAGATGCATTTTTAAAACCATTTAAAATTGATATAGAGTTAATTCTTCCAAAAATATTATTTGTAATTTTTACTCCAGAAGTTCTAGCATAAATATCTTCTTGCTCATTGGTATTAAAAATTTGACAAGATACGATAATGGTATCGCCAGAGTTAAATGAAATAGGATTATTAGAATGAGATGGTATAGAAAATTTTAAAGATGATAACAAAGAATCTTTAGAAGATCTATTTTGATCATATAAATTATTTAATAATCCATAACCGTGAATATCCAAATCATAAGAAACGCCACCTGATAAGTAAGAAGCTTTATCTATTTTTGCAATACCATATGTATCTGGAATTGAAGATATATTTAATTTTGATGATAAAGCATTTGTAATGTCAATAATATTACCATTAGTATTAATTCCAGATATTTCTAAATTATATCTATTAAAAGAAATGCCTTGTACTTTTATTTTTCCTGGATTAGTGATCGAAGAAAATACAAATCTTAACTGAGCCGGACCATATCTAAATACAGAAGATGGTATTGAATTAATAAAATTAAAATCAATTGGTTGATTTAAAATATCTATAGTTCCACCAATGCTGATTAATGTATTGGCATTGGCAATAGATTGAATAGGCAAATTAACTAAATCTGTTTGAGAAATTAAAAAGTCTATTTTAGAAACATAAGAAACATAAATAGGTGATTGGTTTGCAAATAAACTATCGACTAAAGTATTAATACCCTGAGCGTCTCTAGCCTGCTCACTTGGAAGAGTAATTATATTATTGGAAAAAGTTCCATCGGTCCCTTCAAAGTTATATAATTCTATTTTATTATAGAAAACTTCAACAGCCTCACCGGCAGAGCCCATAGAATCTGTAGGTAGAATAATTTTTTTCCCAATAATACTACCATTATTTAATGTTGTATTATATAATTCTAAACTATCAGAAGATCTTCTAATAGAAATTACATTATTAATTGTTTCATTAAGAACTGATAAATCTACACCAAAACTTTCTACTCCATTTACTGTAATAATTGATATTATTGAGTTTATAGAAGATTCAGTCCAAATAGAAGCAATAGAAGTAATATTATTTAATATTTCAACTTGATACTCTAAAGCGTCATTACTTAATGTAATTAAAGATTCTTCTTTAAAGATACCATTAGGAGTAGTCCAATCTATAACATCATTACTAGATCTTGTTTTATAAACAGATATATTGTCATATCCTGCAAAATCAACGGCAGGATCAAAATATTTTCTCCAAATATAATTAACAGAAATTACATCAGATGGAGTAGGTAGTTGTCTACCAGAAATTGTAATTTGTCCGTCCATATTAAGACCAGTTTTTTCATCAAAATTTTGATCAGAAATAATATAAACTTCACCAGTAGTTAAATTTTGTACTCGGCTAACTCTAATAACTGGTTTGTGAATAAGATTTATAATATTTCTATTAGTTTTATTAACAAATGAAGCTTCATTAGTTTCTGAAATATCTAAATAAACATATTCTAAATTATTTATATCTGTAAAATTTAAAGAATCAATACTATTAATTGTACCTTTAGAAATTGATTCTCCAAGAACTTTTTTAGATCCAGAGATAAAATGAATTTTATCATAACCAAATGGACTTCCGCCAACACTATCTGAGACATCTTTTATTAGTTCAAAATTTCCAATTGTTTCACCATATTGGTTAATATATTTTTGAACTAGCTCTCCAGATTGACTACCTGTAATTGAAATTACATTGCTGACCGGTTGAAGTGGTAAATTATTATTTTTTAAAGCTAAAAATCTTCTTTCTTCTATTGTTCTAGTTAAATCTTGATTTTGTTGTCCAAGAACATAGTCATTTTCCTCTCGAGTGGGATCTCCTTTTCCAGATAGATCTGTAAAAATATATGATTCAGAAATTGATTCAGTTTTAGTTCCAAGAACATAAATATCTACTTTTCCACCATTTCCTGAATTTAAAATTCTAGTTCCACCGTCAGAAGTTGCTATAGTTTCAGTTCCATCTCTTAACATAAGAGAGCTTCCTGGTTCCACTACAATAGCATCTTGAATTCCATTCAATGATAAAACTGCATTTCTATAACCAGCACTAGTTCCAATATTTGCCCCACTGAATATAGACAAAATTCTAGATCTAAATCCATCATCTCCTTCGCGATTTTGACCGCCAGAAAATGAAGATAGATTTGTTACAACTAATCCATTAAGATTGACATCCAAAGAAATCATTTGAAGGGAAGAGATATTTCCGGCAGTACCAATTCTTGTACATTGAACTGGAACTTCCAAAGCATAATTAGCAGTTATACCAGCTAAATTTAAAGATTTTTTTAATCTATTAGCATTAGCACTCAACCTGCCCTTATCTCCAACGGACATGGAATAATTTCCAAGAGTTTTATAAGTTAGACCATTTCTAGAAGTTGCTGTAGTACCAGTTGGAATTGGAATATCTGAAGATAAATTATTTGTACAAATAACAATAAATCCAGAAGCTGGAGATCCAGTTTTTCTACCTATACCAAAATTACTAGCCAATAAATCTAAATCTTGACCAGAAGAAGATGCTAAAGATTGTTTTTGAGATACAACGTTTAAAACATTGTAAAATCTAGCAATTTGGTCAGCTGGAAGATCAATAAAAAGATCTCTAGAAACACTTCCAGGCTTGGTATCTAAATTTGGTTGGCTAATTTTAAGCCTTTCAATCATAGAATTTACGATATCACTAAAACCTCTAGAACTAGCCATAAAATACCTCTTACATTAACCTAATAGTAATATTATCAAAAACTTCTGTCAATTGCTGGGTTAGAACAGATATTCTTAAATTATATAATCTTGGATCTACATTATCTCTTAAAACACCAATATCTAAAACAGAGACTATAACTTCTGCCGGAGATAAAGTTTGAGATCTTGCTTGTCTTTTCTGCATAGCAATTAGTCCGTTTATTGCAGATAAAGCAGTATTTTTTATTTCTGCTTCTGTTAATTTAAAATCTGTAGATCCAATTTCTATTTGTCCCAATCCACTGCCATATCCTGGATGATACTTATTATCACCATAAGCAGTTAATAAAATTTTAATAATATCTTGTCTTAATTTTTGATTTCCAGAGACCGTAACAATATATCCAGAATTATCTATCTGCAAATCACCTTTAAAAATTTTTAAATCAAATGACATTTTTCAACCTAATTATCTATAGAAAAATAATAGATAAATATAGGTAAAATTATGCATTTAATTATTTACCCCACCAATAGTTCGACAAATAACTTATATACTGAATAAACTCTTTCTGTTAAAACATTAACAGCTTCTCCAATAGGAATTTCTGAAATTTGTCTTTTTCTTTCATCATCAAAAGTATCAGGATTAACTTGAAGATACATCATATCTATTTGAGATTTAGTCATTAAAGAAATTAAATATTTTTCTTCAATTGTGAGCATAGCAATAATTATTGCAATTAAATCGACAATTCCAACACCACTTCTGATTCCAATTATTACTTCTAAATCTTTAGCAACCCCACTTCCAACTGAGTTTTCAGTTTTTGCTTTTCTATCTTCTTGCTCAATTCTTTGATTGATATATTTTCTTGGAACTTGAACTAAATTTACCAAAGAAGACATAAGATAAGAATCAGGTATAGAGGAATTGCGATTAATATCAGTTTGAAGATTAAGAGAATCTTGTTCAGAATCTTTAGTACCAAGCAATAACATTATAGAATCTTCAATAAGAGCATAATTATTTAAAATAACTCTTTCTTTAGAGAGTTCTCTATCAACTACTGGAACTGCTGATAGAACTGAAGATTTTGGATCATAGCAACTTCCAAAAAGACCTTTACCGGTTCTTCTTTGCGTTACAGAGATTTGTTCTATATTTTTTTTAGTACTTTCAGCTAAAGCTTCTAGTGTATCTAGCATTCTAATAATTAATAATGATTCTAAATAACCTAAAAGCTCTCCAGAAACACTTGTTTGAGCTATTTGTTTACTATTATCTTCTCCTATTAAATAAGGTATGGCACTATCTTCGTAGGCTTTAGTTCCGGAAATAACATCTGTCCTTATTCTAATAATAGTTTCTAGCAAACTAGACTTTAAATAATTTCCATTAACTATTCTTTTTGTTATTGGTAAAAATGGTTCTGCAACAATTTTGTTTGAATCATTAATACATTTTGAAATTCTTCCATCTTTAACTAATGGAAAAAGTAATGAAGAATAACTATATATATTTTTTTCAATATTATTTAAAGAAAGATCACTAGGTTCTTTTAAAATTAAATCATTATAAAGTTTATTTATATCATTAGAGTTTAAGAAATTAGAGGAATCTTCACTTATGTACGCATAATAAATAAATAATAAATATCCAGTATAATTTGCTTTAAAAGTTTCTTGATTATTATCATAAAATTCTTTTGGGGTCTTAATAGACCAAGAAATAGGATCTCCTCCACTTCTATCTTTTTGATAGATTTCCTCTACTTTTTGCAATAAATTTTTTCCATCTTCTATTTTTTTAGATAATAATGCTGATATATAATTATTATATTTAGTTTCTAAATTTTGTATTACATCTTCGGAATTTTGATCGGCTTCTATTAGTTGATTAAGTATGTCTGAAAAAGTTTGTATTTCTGTAACTGCTTCTTCAGAAAAATTTCTTTCTTTTCTTAAAAAATCTGCTGAACTTATATTAGTATCAACAAGATTAAAATGTGAAATTCCAGCGTTGCATCCAATAGTGCTAAAAGCTTGTCTTATATCTAAATAAGAAGTATAAATATTTTCAGCATTAACTTTATTAGTTTGTAATATACCATTGCTATCAACTATTGATAAAGTTATTCCTTTAGTATCTTCATCTATATCTTCCCAAGATGGAAGCCCTAACATTCTAAAAAAAGCATTTTGATAACTTTCTAATGGCGTTGATTCATTAGATATTTCTTCAAAAATGGTGCTTATTCCATCTGGATTATTAATTGTTGATGTAATAGCTTCAAAAATACTAGATGGTAAATAACTAGATCTTGTATCTTCAATTGATTTAATAAATGTATCAAATTCTGTATTAATTAAACTAAAAGCATATTTATAAAAATTTTTATTAGAATTATCTTGTTCATCTATATCTACGAAAGTCTCTGAAACATTAGCCTGAGCTTCTTTTAATATATTTATAAAACTAGATTCTTCTGATCCAAAAAGAAGATTGTTATCAGAAATAATTCCTATAATTTTATCAATATTTGCTTGAGAAGACATTAATTTACCATATCTGTAAAAGCTACTTGAGGATTTAGACTTGGAGTTCCATTACCAGAATCATCTGTAGAATCAACAAATTGATTGCCAGTAAATAATACAGTTAAAATTCTATCAACTTTGACTAAAGCTCCCGGTGGAAAGATTTCTGGCGAAATAGTGGTAGCTGTAGCATCGGGAATACAATCTGAAGAATCTCCAGTAGTAGTAGTTGTAATAACAGTAGAAATACCCCTATCTGTTACGGCCTGAACTATTACATTGCAAATACTTGCTTTAATGGTAACTTTACCAGGAGTCTTAGAAGTTATTTTGGCAGTATAAATAGATCCATTTTTTGCCCATAAAAGATCTTGATTTTTATCTATTTTCTCAATACTAGCACCAGTAGCAGTAGTATCTGAAACAATTGTAATCGCAATTTTTTCTCTAGCATCTAAAGAATCAATGATTTCATCATCATATGAATCTCTAGGTATGATTTGAATGGTAGCGGAATCTCCAGCTTTTATAGTTACCGAATCACCGATTCCAGAAGCATATTCCATGGCGCCAGTAATGGTAGGCATGGTAGATACGGCACCGTCTGTTACAACTTCTGTAACAATATTGGATGGATCAATATATCCTTCTAAATCAGTTTCATCAGTATCTTCAATTAATTTAAAAGTAGTATTTAATGGATTAATAACAAACTTACAAGAATCGTCAATTGCTTTATTTGTACAATCAACCAAATTAGTATAAGCTGACATTACACTTTCCACAGATATAGTACTTGGAATATCTCCAACTGCTAATTTTTCTCTTATCTTAACAACAATACCTTTTTCTCCAACAAAGAAGTCTATAAAATCTGTGACACAATTAAGATATGGTCTAACTATGTCTCCTCCAAAATCTGAGTTAAATCCTGGAAGATCTAATAATAATTCATTGGTTTGAGAAGCACCACAAGCGGCAGCAATATCATCCGCTACTTGTCTTAAATCAACAAAGTAAATTTGTGGAAAATTATAGACATCAATAGTATTAATAGCATATTGAAAGTCATCATTTTCTGCCCAATTTCCATTAGCAAAATCATAAATACCATAGTCAAGATATGGGAAGTTAAATAATTCTGGATTATCAATTAAAACAGTAGGATCTATAGTATTTAAAAGATTTTCTAAATAAATTTTAAATTTAGAAGCTCCACCTACTCCTACATAATCATCGGATAATTCTGTAAAGGGGTTTCCAGATAAAAATAAATCATCATTTAACTTTCTATAATTCAAATACAATGTATAAGGATCAGTAGTACTACCATCACCGCTGATGGCAATTGGTTTTTTAGATCCAAATATACCAGGATCTTTTTCTATCCAAGAAACAGAACCATTTAATAATAAAAAGATATCTACGGAAATTCCTTCAAAGAATCCAGCATTGGCTTGCATTTTCAAAATAGCGTCACCAAGTTCTTCGCGATATCCTTGGTTAAAGACTCCAGAACTTGAATTACCTCCTTGAGCACAATAATTTAGTAAATCGTCTACCATCCGGCTCTTAAATAAACCTCCTTTTTGTTCATAAGAAGCCGTTTTTCTAATAACTTGTCTTTCTTCTCTATCAAATTTTTGAGTTTCTGCGGCTGGAAAATTAATCATTTTTGCAAAAATATTATCAACTACTGGATATTTAATTCCATTAATTTCATCAAATCTAATTGATAATCCATTTTCTTCTATAAAATAAACGTTAAATTTTTCATCTACAATGGCAAAAGATGGTATTCCTCCAAAAGTTTTTGTCACAGTGGTGGTAGTAGTAATTGGTTCATATGTAATTGGATCAATTGTAGATTCAATAACTTCTATATCTGCCACCAGTGGTTTTGCTTTATAGGTATAAGTTCCATTAGATCCAGTTCCAGCATATTCGATAAAATCGGAAAATCCATCAATGGGGCTAATTAACTTTATATTTTCTTGATTAATTGTTGATCCGGTATGAATTTCTAGGGAATTGCCATTTTTACTCAACATAGCTGGAGGAGAATCTAATGTAAATAAATCATCTATAATTTTTTTCTTAAAGAAAATTCCAATAATGCCCCAGGCATAATCACTAGTTAAACCAGCTGATTTAAATTGGAATTCTACAAATCTAGGATCATTTTTTCGATCTAAAGTAGCCGTACCAAATGAGAATCTTTTTTTAGATTTAGTGCAAGAAATTCCAAAAGAACCATCAAAGGTTCCGCCATTAAATCTTAACTTTCCATAATTTATATTATCTATAAATCCATCACCATCTTGATCGCCTGAAAAATATCCACCTTCTAAAACTACTTTATTTTCATTTGTTTGAGAATCAATAAGATCAGGAAGTGGATTTCCTGCATATCCGGTGTTGTTTGGAACAACAATATAGGTACCATTATTAATGGCTTCAGAAACTTTATATAAAACATTGTTGACAGGATTACCAGCCCCATCTTCTGGTGGATTATTATAATCAACATCTATAATTTGTTCTGGATCATTATTTTCAGAATCAGGTGTATTTCCATTTTCACCAGTTCTTTCTACTGAAAGGTTGGTATAGTCTTGTGCCAATGGAATCATAGCATCTGGAACAATAAAACCTCTTGGAGCAACCCTGCCAACAATTAATCCTGCTAACATTGAAGGATCGATACAAGCGGGTTCATCTTCATCTTGGGTGATCTGGCATGGGAAGGAAAAAACCAGTTGAAGTAGCTCTAGTATTAATCCTAAAATTTGAACTATTGGTTCAATAACTTGCAAATCAGCTTCAATAGTTAAAAGATGTTCATTTAATACTAATTCTAAATTTTTAATTGATTCAAAATCTCTTCTTCTGACAGCTATATCTAGTGCTGTTATAGTTTCATTAATAGCAACAATAATTCCTAAAATTTTTTGAATAACACAAAGTAATAACTCTAATATATGCAATAAAATTGTTAAAAACAATACTGGCATAGAGATTTGTGGAAGCAATAAAATTAAATCAAATAAACAAGCAAATAATCGAATTACTGCAAAAGCTAATTTTACAGGATTTAATAAAGCACAAATAACGTCAATAATACAAAAAATAACTTTAATAGGAATATAAAGAATTTTTAAAAATTTTAATTGAGCAGAAATTTCTGCTGTTAAATGAAATGATAAATCACAAACACTTTTTAAAGCCTCTTTAGCTGTAAGGGATTTATCATATATAACTGGACCAACTTTAAGTTTAGCTTTATCAATAATATCATCTAAAGATTTTTTAGATTGTTTATCTATAGAACTTTTTGCTTTATCAAAAAATTTTTCAATATCTTGACCTGCAGTTGGATCTAAAACTCTTTCAGCTTTTAATCTATTTCTATTTGAATTTGTAATAATAAATTTAGCACAATCTGATCCAGAAAAATTTAAATTATAAACTGAGGGCTCTAAAATAACACTATAAATATAAAATTCTCCATCTCTTTTAATAAAATTTGAACTAGTTCTATAACCACCTAATTCAAATTTTGAATCCTTATCTCCACCTTTTACTTTTACAATTATCTCTAGAGGTGAGGAGCCTAGTTTTATATTTGAAAAATTATTTTGAAAATATTCTGTTTTATCAAATTTTGTAGTAATACTATAAATTTCTGGAACTTTAGCTTCAATTACATGAGTTTGCTCTATAAATGTTGATACTATAATAAAAAGTTGATTATCAGATGATTTAGATATAAAACCAGAATCATATTCAAATGATTCAGGTAAATAAGTATAGTATTGATTTAAAGAATTTATAGAAGTAGACCTTCCACTAGGACCTATATTTGCATCTAGTACAGAATCTACTATTCCGGATAAACTATAATTTGCACTAGATAAAGCATCAGTTAATGCAGATGCTTGCCTCATTAGTGAATTTACTTGCTCTACAGCGGCAGTGATTTGAGCAGCAGTAGCATTAGCATCATTTATTAAAAATTGAAGATTATCTGTAGCATTATTTAAATCAAGAATAGAATTATTTGATGAAGTTGCTAATGCAATAGCTGCATCAGAAGAGTTATCAGGATTACTTAGTACTTCTTGATTTCTACTGGAAATATTTGAAACTTTTGAACTTGTTTCTGTTAAAATAGATTCTGCAGATTTTACAGCACTATCTCTATTTTGAATTACATCTAAAGTATTAGAATTTACAACAATTACATTTTCTTCAAGAAATCCATCTTTTTTAATTTCATCAGATAAAAAAGCACCAAAAATTTTATTAGAACTTTCAGGTAGAATGGTAGATTCTAAATTTCCAAAGGTAATTTCTAAATTAATTGGTTTAATTTTAATAGGAGATACAAATTTAATATACAAATCAGAAGAAGAATTTCCACCAATTATTGATCTATATATTGCACCACTACTATTTGATTTATCTGAAGAATCAGATTTATTTACATATCCATATTTTTGGTAGTATGTTAAACCACTAGAATCAATAATTGGAAGAATTAAAGATGCACTATTTTGTTTAAAATTACTAAAATAAGTTTCTATTCTTCTAGCTTCTAAATTTTTAATTTTAACTACTTGAATATCATTTGATGTAGTTATTTCATAATCTGATGAGTTAAGAGTTTTTGAAACTTTTGTATATAATTCAGAACCATAAATAGAATTATATTCATAATCATCTATGCTAATAGATACATCTGAATATCCATTTAGATTTAATGAAGATATACCCCTGAAATAAGCACAGGCAATATTACTAGAAAGATAAGTTATTTTTCCAACCAAATTTTTAGTGATTTCTTCAGAACCTATATAAAATTGATAACAATCTTTATAATATTTTTTATCTTTTTTTGGTGCATTAAATATAATAAAAAGATGATCAAGTGTATCCTGAACAGATATTTTTTCATTTCTAATTTCGTTCAGTCTTGATTCGGAAATCATACGAGATGGAATTGCTTTTTTAATTTTAAAATTAATACTATCTTTTTCTGTTTTATTTGCATTTGCAATATTAGAAATATCAAAATTACAAATACAATCTTTTTGATTATCTGATTTAGCAATTAATCCAAGAATATATGGAGGATTAATAAAAGCTCGTCTATCTGGATCATCTGATCCAAGTTGAAGAACAGCGGCCGAAGAATATTTATCAGACTCTGAAAACAAAATTGTAGAATCAGAAGTAAAAATTTCATTTGAAAAAATTAAATAAGCTTTACTTGATGTTATAGGTCCATCAATTAAAGCTCTAACATTATATGGGCCGGATTCTATAGGTCCGGGAATAGAAATTTCAGCAAAGTTAGATAAAATATTTTTAGAAAAATTTTGGTCTCCAAAAGACCATATTATTTTTTTATTAGAATAATAAGTTTCTCCATAAATGTTGATAGAAATAACATCTTCTTTTAATCCAAAAGTTTCAACTAATGCTTTACTTTTTAAAGCTAGATAAGCAAAAATATTATTTTTGTTTTGAGATGTAAAAATATTAGAAGTACATCCAATTTTTATTTTAGCACTATTTCCACTAAATAATAGTGGAATAGAGTCGGGACCATTATTATTAATAGAAGTAAAAGTTAAATCTTTAGTTACTCCTTTTGGTTTATAATAAATGGAATTAAATGAACCAAAATTAACTTTATCAGAACTTTTTCTAGGTAAAGTTGCAGAGGTTGCACTATCAAGAGATATATAAACAACAATATCTTTATTTGTTTCTTTATTTTTAGTTTTTTTAACTTTAAGATAAACTGGAAATTCTCCCAGGTTAGTTGTCAACTCTGACCATTTTTTATTAATATTTATTATAACCGAATTAGAAGTAGCTATAAAACCTGGATCCAATTTATTGGCAATTGTTTTATCTCCAGTGCCCCCTACTACTAGAAGTGCCTCTTCTGCGCTTTCTAAATTTTCACCAATAATTTCAATAGATATTTCATCATTAGTTCTAAGCGGGTTACCTCCAAGATATCCATTTGGACTAATAGAGGTAATTTTTGCCTCTCCTAGGGAAATATTTATATTTGGTCCAGGAAGTCTTACGAATTGTCCGGTTGTATCATCAATTATATATGTAGCAAAACAAATTTTATTTGTAGTATCAGATAAATCAAAATATTGTTCTGTATCAGTAGATGGAATAGTATTGTCAGTTTTAAAATATTTTTTTAATTTATTTATTCCAGAAGATGAAAGTTTTAAAATCAAATCTTTTGGATCTATTCCAGAATCAACTGTAGAATCAAGTGAAATTAATTCTATCCAATGTTCTGGAATAACTGTATCAATATCTTTTGGAATAGTAATTTCATTTGAATAATTAAAAGAAGAAGTAGAATCTGGGGCGCTAAGTAAAAAACGAGGATAGTTACCAGACATAATATATCTAGTATGCTCTTGTTGTGTTGAGTAGAATAAAACTTCTCTACTATCAATAATTTGATTATTTTCTCTATCTGTAATTACAATTTCTGGTCTATTTATAGAAGATAAAATTGTATCAACAGAAGTTACTCCATATTTGCTTGTATTATTTTCAAAAAGAGGAATAGTTTTATATTTTTTATATAAATTATTAACTTCTTCTTTTATATTTTGTGTAGTACTAAAATATAAAGGTTTATAATCTAATGGAATTGTAGCAATCTCAATTGGTTGAGAATAATTTATTTCTAAATTTTTATCTAAACTTTTATTGTTATTATCTTGAATATTGTTATTTGCAGCATTAGATTTTATTAAAGGTGCTAAATAATATTTTAATTTAAATTGATTTAAATTATTTATAGAATTTTGTAAATAGATAGAATCTAATCCAGTATAAATAATTTCTTCATCAATTTGACTACCGGAATTTTCTGGGTAAGAAATTTCACCATCTTTCAGAGTAAGAGATGGTAGCTGATTATATTTCAATACTAGTGGACAATACTCATAAGTTGAGTCATTTTTTGTTAAAATTTCAAGAATATAAAATAAAGATTCTTTAATACCATTATCTTCTCTAGTAGTAAAATTACTATAATATTCAGCAGAATCTCTACCAGAGAGGTCTGGCATTTTGATATAAAAATTAGAATTAAAAAATGTGTAATATCCACATAATTGTAATTTATCATCTGCTTCTGCAATTAGAACCTCTTCTCCAATTCTATAGAGTGGAAAAATTTCTAAAATTGCAACAGAAATAATATTTTGAATTTCAATTGATGTAAAATTATTTGGATTTTGATTTAATTCATTTAATTTTTTATATATATCTAAAAATTTTATATTAAAATTGCCTACAAAAGTTCCGGGTCCGGCTTTGGCTTCTTCATTAACAAGGCTTAATACAGAATATATATCTAAAATTGACTCAAATGGAATAAATTGAAAAGAAGCAAATGGAGAAATATTTTTATCTCTAAAATTTTTTTGTATATTTTCACTATAAACTGTTTGAAGATCTGAAGCAGTACTTTGACTAAAAACTGTACTTAAAATAAATTCTGGAACGCCATCTTTTTCATAGAAATTTTTGCTAGAACCTAAAAATTTTGAAATCTCATAAAAAGTTCTATTTAAAGCAATTTTAAGATCAGATAATTGTTTATATCCTGCAAATGAAACATCTTTTCCTAAAGCAGAATCTTTTAATAAATATTTTGCAATAATTTTTTCTTTTATAGCTGTTACTTTTGCATCATAAGATGTAGTATCTTTTTTCTTAAAATTATAGTTAGAATTATTGGTATTAACCTGTACAATTGCTCCACCAGATAGTGGAATAGCGTCTGCAGTATTAGATGGAATAATAACTTTAGAATATGCAGTAAGAAAGGATTTGGTACCTTCTAAATCTGGACTAGTTGGATCACAGTTTACTTGAACAGCAATTTGATCTTCATTAGTATTAATTTCTCCAATGACAAGAGAAGTTATTGATATTGGTGTATTACTCATAGAATTTATTTTACTTTTTTAAATAAATATTTTAAGTTAATTGCGTTGTTAAATCAACAATTTCTGCAGCAACTTCCGCAACTCTTTCTGCATCAGTTGGATTACCAGAAGTATTATTAGCTGTATTGGTAGGTGTTCCAGCATCTTTTGGAACTCTACTCTTTTCAAGAACTTTGACTCCCCCCATACCTCCATTTAAAATAATGCCATTTCTAGATTGAAGAGTTATTGATCCAGCATTATTTATCATCATAGGAGTATTATTTTTCATACCAGAAATTACAATTCCTTTTTCACTAATAGAGATTATAAAATCTGAATCAATGGCTTCCGGATTATCACCAGAATTACCCTCCTCTTCATCCATAAGTCCTTTATTTGTTAAATTTACTCTTAAATCTAATCTACCGGGATTCCAAGTTCCATCACTAGAATGTCCCCCAATATTAAACATGGTATCACCATCAGTTTGTACAGATAAGCTTCTACCTTTTTTATCTTTACCAAACCACATAACTGCACCACCTTGGGTATCAAGTGTAATGCTTTTTCCATCGGCTGCGTCAGATCCAATAGAAGTCTCTAAAGATCCTTCTAAATTTATATTTGCGCTAACTCCACTATAAGATGGATCTGATTCCGACTGATCTAAATCACTATTAGAATAGACTGGAAGATCTGAATATATTTTCCCACCAAAAACAAATGAGCCACCTGGATTAATAATAGGATCTTGAGGATCTATTAGAACTGTTCCATAAGCTTTTTGGTATTCTTTTTGGCTAGGATTGGAGAGAGAGCCTTCAAATCTAGCGCTTGATTTTTCAAAAGTTTCAGAAACAGCCATACCAATTGTTGCGACACCAGACAAAACAGAGCTTACAAGAGGTGGTGGATTTACAGATGTAATGTAATTTGCCAAAAGCATTTCGCAGGCAGCATACATATTATGATATTTAGTAGTATTAACCCTAATTTTTAAACCATTAACATCTGATTTTCCAAAATAACCATTTGAATTTGAAAATTCTATGCCAGAATATCTAGTGGTATTTAATCCCTTGACTGATAATGCTAAAGCCGCTGGATCACCACTAGAGGGCGGAAAAATAATTTTTCCATCATTATCTCTTAATGTAACTGGAATTTTCTCCAAAGAACTTGGTTGCGCAAATCCATTAGTAATCTGGGGAGTATAGTTGTCTGGATCTTTCATAAAATAAGTTTCATCTACATACATAACATTACCATATCTAGATGATTTTGGAATATTAACTTTTAAAACCCCTTCTTTATCAAGAATTACTCTTGTATTATTTGAAGAAATAAAATCTTCTTTAATATTTGTATGAGTATTTAATTGAAAATGATAACCAATTCCTCTGCTAAAATTATTTTTTATTTTAATAAAAGCAGGGTTGTTATCCTCAATAACTTGATAAGAATCTCTTGAATTTTTAAAATCATCAAATAAAGTAACTCCATAGTTAATATTAATTGGACTATAATTATTTTCTTCAGATAATAAATTTCCAGAAATTACTTGCAATAATTGATCTGGTGCCATGTAAAAAAGATTATAAAGATTTCTACTTTCATAAAATCTTCCCAGCTCTACACTATCGTAAGCACTATCTGGATTATTTGTTAAATTTAAAATTTGCTTTTCATTTTCAAAACCAATAAATTTAGCCTTTTCAGTTACTTGATTAATTATTTTTTTATAAAATGTTAATGGAACATTTCTTGGATTATTCATAATTTTAGCATCATAGGCTTTTGCCGGATAGAGTAATCCAATTTTATTTTCAGTATTTAAATCTGGACGAGTAACCGCATACATATTAGAATTTGATTTAATTTGATCTGATTCATTTTTTGATTTCTGATGATATTCTCCAGAAAAGCTTCTAGAAGCAGCAGAAATTATTTGTGAATAATGAGAAATATTATTTAAAAATGTAGAAGAATTTAAAGTTTCAATAGAAATTCCATTTCCATTATTTTCTAATAATTCTATTGTTCCACTTTGTCCTTTATAGGCTTTAAATAATAATTTTTGATTAATCAAACTTCTTAATAAAATATCTCCGGGTTCAACTTCATAGTTTCCATCAATCATGACACCTTGTTCTGTATTAGGCAAAGGTTCTGACATACTTTCATGATTTTGTTGAGCAGGATTGAAAATTCCTTTAATAATCTGAGTGTGATTTGTAGATCCAGGAAAAACTCTAATAGCAAGAGCTTTAGATCCAGTTTGAGGTTTATAAAATAAACCAAATTGTCCACCAGTTATGGATCCTAATTCTGTATCAAGAATTTCACTTGGAGCCGAAGTATGTTTTGCAACTATAGTTCCATTACTTGATATTTCTTTGATAATTACCTCTTGAGGAATCATGGAGGTAAGATTTTCAAAAATATCGTTTCTAACGGCGTTTATAATTCCTTGAATTATTTTACTCATTTTACGACCTCGGAATAATCTTGGCAGGAATGGTGATTACCCCTACTTCAATAATATTATGATATTTTGACAACCAATCATCTAGTCTATCACGAATATCTATCCAAGATCTTTGTCTTGGTCCATCCTTTGGAAAAATATCATAAATAGAACTTGAACTACCATTTACTCCTAAATTAACCTGGGAATTTAGGGCTCCAAAAAGTTTTCTATCTAGACAAAGAATTTTACCAACATTGGTATCTTTTTTCTTATTAATAACAGAGATCTGCTCAATAATTTTTTCGGATGGAATTGGATAAGCAATCCTAGAATTAGGCAAAGACATTGGCTGAGAAGTATATCTATCGGTAATAGAAGCTCCAACCCCGTTTCCAGTTAGTCCAACTTTATTTCCAAGTGAACCTAAAGATCCAGATAAATTAATACTTAAATTAGAAATATTATTTAAATTAGAAGAAGTTACTTGAATTGGATTTTCAAAAATAGATCTAACAGCACTTAAAGCCCTGGCTGCATACTGAGAACCTTCTTCATCATTTTCTTCTTTTATAAAAGCTCTTAATAAAAGATATCTTTCTCCAGATAAATATCCAGTAGATAATTGAGACATCATTTCTGTAAATCTAGGATTATTATTACCATAAGATAATAAATCTATCCCTGGGCTAGAACTTTCACCTCCAGAAATTATACTTGGAATTAGAAGAGTGCATTCTGGAGATAATGGAATATAATTATCATCAGATCGACTAGAGCGATAAGTTAGAAAAGTGCTATCACTTTTCCCTAAAGTTTGTTGACCAAAAATATCCATAGGATTAGGAAGATAAACACCGGGTGGTCTTCCATATTTTATAGATAAGTTTGTTGTAAAATCTGCAGAACTATAACTAAAAATATGACCGACAGAAGTTATATAATAAAGTAAATTTTTAGAAGGTATATAAACTGTATCTCCGGCTTGATAAAATTCATTTCCTATAATAGTCAAGTTTCCAGAGTTTACTTCTGCGCCGGCCAAAATAAGCTCTAAAACTGCAAAGGGTTTACCCATAGTTTCAGAATCTGTAATAAATGGAATATTTAGTGATTCAACTTTGTAACCATATTGTCTCCAAAGATCAAAATCTGTAGCTCCAGCCCAAAGTAATTTACCGTCTGTTTGACTAGCTAATTCTCCAGTTAAATTTAAAGGAGTATCTCCTATAACATCGCATCTTGTAAATTGTGGTGAATTTTCTGAAAATGTAGCAGAAATAATTTGATCATCATAAACTATAAATCTTTTGCCAGATCCATATCCTAAAATATTAACTGTATCATCTTCAATTAAATAATCAAATGGAGTAGACTGATAAGTATCTCCTGTAATAACATCTATTGTAGTTTGAATAACATCAGAGGTTCTTTCTAGAACCTCTTGAGCTCCACTTAAAATATTTGAAAGTCCAGAAGTTCCTTGGACAGCAGGAGTTTCTAAATTAAGAACATTACCCTCATTAGTAAGAATTCCGATAGCTTCTTCTAATTCTTGTTTTCTTTGTAAACTTGATTTTAAAAGTCTAACATAAGAATCTCTTGTAGAAATAGTTATTTCTAATTCTCTAATTAAATTATTAATTTTTGCAGAAGAAGTTGTTACTTGATCTTCTGAAAGTTGATTTTCTGCTTTTAAATTTTCAGAAAATAAAAGATCTTTATCTTCAAATTTATCTTTAGCATAAAGACCAGAAGCAGGATCTCTACCAGTTAATTTTTTAAATTCATTTCTTATTTTATTGAGATTATCAGTAGTTGCAACACTTTTAGCAACAGGGTCTCCGTAACCAAAAATTGCATTTTGAAGATCTTCAACTAAAGTTTGAGAAGCTATAGCAATAGCATCAAATTCTCCTAATAAAGTTTCGGTATCTCCATCCATAATTTTAACATCATCTGTTAAAGATACTTTCAAAGAGATGCCTCTATTTAAACTATTAGATAAAGAAGTTTGGGCTCCAATACTATCAAATTTAAAATTAGTTGACTCATTTGCTGTATAACTATTAGTTTTAATACTAGCTACTGGATCTTCTCCGCTGGAAAAAGTCACTCCAAAAAATGACATAGAAGAATCAGTAATAGTAGTTGATTCTGCAAATGCTTCTACAGAAGTGGTATATTTTAAACTAGGAATTAAACTAGAATCTGGAAATCTGCCTAGCAAAAGGGCTACTAAAACAATTCTAACATTTGAATAATATATATTTTCATATAAAACTTTTTCTCTAGTTTTTAAAGAAGAAGTAATAAAATCAGGAATAATATCTTTTCCAGTAATTTTTTTATATCTTACTAAATCTCTTAGCAATGTCAAAGGAGTTTTATTCCATTGCGGGGGTCGCAACTCTAGGTGACCCTGGGAATTACAAAAAAATTCCATATGAATATGTTTTGCAGCAGAAACACAAAGTTCATAAATACCTTCATATTCTCCGTCAAACTTTTTATATTGTGAATTATTCATACCCAATATAAAAGGTCTAATATCAGCAGTATCATATTGATCAGAAATAATTAAATAATTATTATCTCTATTTAATCTTACATCTTCAATTCTTCTTAAAGCTCCAACTTTAGACATAGTTCTTACAATTTCTTCATGCTCATCTTTAGTAGCGCCCAAAAAAAGTGGTGCAGAATTTTGAGGATCAAAAAGAGTTCCAAATAAAGAACTGGAAGATAATTGCTCTGCAGAGTTAATAGCATTATTTACACTTAATACATCACCAAGTCTAGAATTTAAGGAAGCAGTAATAGAATTAACTTCTGCTTTTAAAGCAGCAATTATAGGAGTATTTGGAGTATTTTGTTTTAGTTTTAAAATTTGTTCATTTAATTTTGCTTTTCTATTAGATAAAACTTTAATTTCATTATTTAATTCTTGTTTTCTGCCCTGTAAAGATAATATTTCTAAAGTTGCAGAATTTTGAGTAAATAATCTATATGGTTTAAAATTTCCATAAATTTTATTTTGTTTTCTAATAGAATCTAGATATCCAGTTAAAGGATCATTGGATCCAAGAGTTGCTGTATACCTTGAAGATTTATTGCCTGCCTCAAAAGATTGTTCAATAAATCTAAGCAAATTATATGGCTCTCCAGCCACTAATGTAGAAATGATATTAGCAACATCTAAATTATTTACTGGATTTTTAACTGCACTTGGAGCATAATATTGAGTATATTGAGCTAATTCTGCAGAGCTTTTACCACCAACTGTGTTGAAATTAGCGGTAGCGGAAATGATTCCAGTTTTCCATCTATAAACAAAACCATCTGCATGCTGCATAATTTTTTGACCATCTAATGATCCAATACCATTAAACTGTCCTTGATAAATATTTGAAGAATTTGCATTACTTCCAGCTAAAAGCCCGCTATTATATGATAATAAATTGGTGTCTAATAAATATTTATTTTCATCCAATAATTCAATATTTTCATAGTCAACACTAAAAGTATCATTTACCTTAAGTTTATAAGGTGTTAGTGGATCTTCTAAGATCCCGCTTACATCAGATAAAATAGGCTCTGATGGGACTCGACTCCAAGATAACCATCCCATGTTATCTTTAACCGAGACTCTCAAGGAAGTAGCTCCATTTGAATATGACTCTGTAGAATTTTCTACATAACCACAAAATACTTGAATCATTCCAAGAGAATTATCTTGTTCTCTTCTTAATTTTTTATAATCTTCATAAGAAACTTGTTGATTAGTGTATAATTGATATTCTGCTTTAAAAACACTTTCACTAATTGAATATTCTGATTCATCAGTTAATAAATCATCTTCAATACCTTTATGAGATTGTCTAAATCTATTTCCTCTTATAAAAAAATGAACGGTATCAGAAGGATTAATAATTGGTTTTCCTAAATAAAAAACTCTTAAAGATTTTCTAATATAATCTATATCAATTGATGAATCTAAAATATCAGTTCCACTAAGCAAAGTTCCAGCGCCAATTAAAGTTACGCCATCCACTGCGGGCTTGGTAATGCCATTGGCAGAAGACATAAATCCATTAGAAGCTAAATCTGAAAAAAGACCAAGGGTGCCACGAAGAGCTTCTTCTATGGCTATCTCGATATCATCATCCGTTATTCTTCCAATTCCATATGGAAACTCTAAAGTAAAAGAACCACCAGCTGGAGTAGATCCTGTGCTATTATCGCAGATAAAATCTGTAAAATTAGTGATTTCTATAACACCAGTTCCAGGTCCAGTAAGATAATAATCTATACTATTTGGATCTACAATCCATGTAGTTAAATTTGTATCTTGAGAAAAAGCATTTCTTTTTATTATTTCTATAATCTCTGAATTTCTTGCATCACCAGTAGAGCTATAACTATAGTAGTCCGCAAGTGATGAAAAATATTGATTAAATTCAAAAGAACTACTATTTGAAGCAAATGGATCATTAATACCCGCAGTTATTTCTGAATTATATTCAGCTTTAAAAAATTCTAATTTAGAATTTAAAATTGTTTTAGCTTCAAAAGAAGAAAGAGAGGAAATAAATTCTTTATTTGATTGAACAAAAATTGTTTCTTTTTTAAGAAAACCATTGTTATCAACTTTTAAATCAGAAGAAACTAAAGATTTAGATTCTTCAGAATTTGAAACTGGTTGATTTAACCATTCTTCTAATTTAGCATTGGCATATTCATCTGCATTTTTATAATTTAATTTTCCCAAAAATTGAGAAGTAAAAGAATTTGGATTAGAAGTTAAAAATGAGCTTTGTCTCATCATAGATGAGAGTAAATTTAAACTATAAGTTCCAGTTTTTGTATAAAAAGTTTCAAATTTAGTTAAACTTTCATATGACCTAATTTGTTGAACTTTATAAGCAAAAAGAGCTTTGGTTGCTCTTAATAGCATTCTTTCGGTTTTTTCCATAAACCGAACATCATTAGCTGCCGAAAAAGTTGAAAAAGCTTTTTTCTTTACAAGAATTACTGCCTCTGGTGACATTGAGGTAATATTTCTAAATTTTGGACTAGAAGATTTTAAAATATTATCTTCTAGATATAAGGAAACACCTGTTTCTACTAGCCCTGGGCCAGAAATATAAACTGGATTTCCAGTGGTGATATCTTTTCTAACTCTTTGTAAGGTTTGGGCTGTTTTTTTTAATAAATCATTAAAACTCATAGCAGGATTATACCTATCCAGTAATAAGTTTTCTTCTAGAAATAGAGTTATTTGTTGTTGAAATTTCTGGGTCTAAAAATTCAGATTTTTGTTCTCTAGTTCCGGTAAAAATTCCAGAATTTTCATTTCTATAAAAATTATCATAATCATTTTGCTGCCAGGCTTCTGCACCCTCTACCGGCTCTAATGGAAAGGAAAGTCTATTAATTCCAGGGTAGGTTCCTTTGGATACCCAAGGTCCTTGTGATTTTTCTGTTTTTCCATTGGCATCCAAGGGATTTCTATGCCATGGCATAAAGTTATTTCTTTCTCCATATTTTCTGGTAACTTTAAAAGAAAAATTATAATCAAAAAGTCCTGGAGTATCTCCAGATTCATTAAAACCGAATGAAGTAAAAAAACCTCTATAAAAAACTCCATCGTGATACATTTGAATATTAGTGGCAAAAGCAGCTAAAGTTGGAATGGAAGGTGCCAAGGCCGGTGTATAATCGGAGCCTCCATTTTGAACTAAGTCAGAAAAAACACTGACGGCACTGGAAAGACCATTAATAGTCCCAGAGATAGCTCCACCAGTTAAAATGGTATCAGCAATAGTTAATCCTAAAGCCGTTGTGTTTTCTACGCTACTAGTTTCTTGAGCACCGGTAATAGCCTGATCTAGAGCTTCTTGTGCTAATCTACGATCTCTTTCTTCTAAAATTTTAGGAAAATGTAGTTGTTCATGTCTATATATTGAATATAAAACATTAATACCCTCAATGCCAGAAGATCCTGTTGTTCCATTGATTTCTAAAGAGGTTAAAGTCTCTCCCCAATATTGGACTGAGTAACCACCTTTTGTTAAAGTATCTTTTATATTTTTTTGTTCTGTAGTTCTAATTTGAGATGGATTGATATATAATTTTTTTTTATCCCAATAAACTCCATCTGTTTTTTGAGATCCATTTTGAGCACCATTTAATTGAAGTGAGTTATTATTAAAAACAGATGGAAATCCAGAAACTGGAGAAACATCTCTAGTTAAAGAGTCCATGCTTAATGGTAAATAAAATATAATTGTTTCTCTTTTTGATTTCATAATTAATCAAACTTTATTACTATAAAATATTTATTTTTTATTGACCACTTCCAGGGCCTGTATTTACATTTAACCCAGCAGTTGGTCCGGAAAGAAGTTCTTTTGCATCTGCAGACAAATCAAAAATAAAAGTTTGTGGACCTTTAAAAACTTCAGATAAAGCTGTTTTTAAAGCATCTATTAAAGGTCTATTTTCATTAATTAAATCTTTATTTTTTTCACTGTTATTTTCTGGTGATGTTAATTCTTTATTTTTACCCAATAAATCTTTAAAATAATTTGATATTTGATCAAAATATTTTTCAGCAAGTTCTTTTGACAAATTAGTAGAGTTAATAGCTTCAGAGGCTGTATTTACTACCATTTCGGTACCTCCTTCTGCAAGGTACGCCTCATTAGCTGCAATTTCTCGAAAAAATTCTGCAACATTTCTATTAAAAGTAAACATTTCTGCAGTTAAAGATCCTATGGAAATATTTAATTTTTCCATTTCATCTTTACTAGCTTCTCTACCCTCTATTTCTTTGGATAATTGCTCTGCTAATTCTTTTTGACCTTGAGTATCTCCCATGGCTTTAGCTTGATCTATTTTGGATAATAAATCTAAAACTGCATCTTGAGTTCCAACATCATTAATACCATATTGAGATAACATCTGGCCTTGCATATAAAATTGATTTTGGAGTTCTGGAGATTTAGAAGCTTGCTCTAAAGTAATAATATTTCCACCTGTTAAAGAAGCAATGGTATCTTTCATTTGTTTAGCCATCTCTATAGCCATAGCTCCTTGTTCTCCAGTGGCTTCCGCTTGTCTTAAGTTTTGCCTCATCTCAATAGAAGTACCAAGAACGCCACCGGCAGTAGCTCCACCGCCACCTCTAATCTGCGTTAGGTATGCTAAACCGTAATTTTGAGAAAGATTACCTAATGAGCTTACTAATGATTGTGTAGCATCATTTGCTGTATTAATTCCTAGACCAACATCTTTCATTGTTTTTGCAAAATTTTCTAAAATAGGTCTACCGAAATCTACCGACATCCCCATTTTTTGAAAATTTCTAGTTGCCGATTCTAGAGTAGAAGCTACGGTTCTAAAGTTAATTCCGGTTTCAGAAGAAACCGCAGAAAAACCAGCCATAGCTTCTGTAGCAGCCTGCACACTCATTCCCTGGTCATTAATAAGTGATTCAAAATATCTAGATGATTCGCCAGCGCTAATACCTGCCGCACTAGCTTGTGCAGTAGCCACTGTATATAAATCCAATTCACCATAAGCTGTAGACACAGTTTTAGTCAAAGTTTGTATATTAAGATTTGTATTTTTTGCTGAATCTAAAAAATTTTGTAGTTCTTGAGTTGAAATATAAGCTGCTCTTGAGAAATCTGTTAGAGCCTGTTTTGGAATTGAATCAGTCATAGCTCTTGCGGATTCAATACCCATTCCAAAAGACTTAGTTAAATTAAACATATTTTCATCAACTTCTCTAATTGGTTTAGAGAATGAATCAAAAAAATTAATAGTATCCCTAGTTCCTTCACCTAAAACTTTTGATAATTCACCCGAAATATTTCCAAGACTCTTTAAAAAAGTTCCTATACCACTACCTACACCTCCTATACCTGTTGAAAATTTTGCTGCGGTCTCACCTGCACTGCTAAAAGCATTTGATAATAAAGTTGCAGCAGATGTTAAATCATCAAATCCAGAAGTTCCAGTTTTTAAACCATTACCTAAAGATTGGATTGCCTTATTAATATTTGTAATGCCAGCAAGCGCATTATCGGTGGTTTTTGTTAATTCTTTTACTGCTTTGTCAGTTTGTAGTATTTCACTTTCAAATTGTGATCCCATTAAAAATTATCCCTATTTATTTTTAGAATTCCAGAAAGTTCTTTAGGTAACCTAATATCTCTAGCCCCTTTTCTTTCTATAATATCATCAGAAAGATTAGCAGATAAATTTTCTTTTAAATAATTAACTTTTAAAAAGTCTTTATTCTTAATCATTTTATCAAACTCTTGATTATTCATAAATCTATTATCTTTTTTAGCTTCTCTAGCAGATTTAATTTTTGAAACAGCTTCAGGATTTATAAAAGAAGCAATATATTCAGAAAAATTTAAATTTATTTCAAATTCTTCCTCAAAATCTTTTCCTATCATAAAACCATACCAAGCTAATTGGGCCAAATTAATTGACTTAATTCTTTCATCATCAATTGGACAGGACCAATGCTTGCAGAGGGCCCAGAGAATTCTTGACTCTGGACCCTCTGTTATTTTTTTACTTCGTCAATCTCAATTTGAGAATTTGATTCTTCTAAAAGTTCTTCATAATTTTTAAATAATTTATTTACAACAGATAATTGTAAATTTTTAATAACAGATATTTTTTTATCATATATATCCAAATATTCTTCTGATTCCTCAGCAAGGTCTTCTAAAGGTGTTCCGTTAACTTTATCAATGGCAAAGGCTATTGATATAATTTTTGCATTAAGAAGTCTAAGGTCATCTGGTAACTTTATTACTTTTGCAACCATAATTTTTTGATCTTCTGCAGTAAGGCTTTTCATTAAAAAACTACAATCACCACAGATAACATTTTTTTCTACTCTTCCTAAAAAAATAAGATCTTTTAAAGTTTTAATACTCATTTTTTTTTCTTCTTTTTTTTGTTCAATATTTTCTTTTTTAGAATCTAATGAAACAGATGTTTTTGACATTTAAAACTCTCCAAAATAGATTATACTAAAAAAAAAACCCGTTACCAAATTTTGGTAACGGGTTTAAATTTGATCTTTTTATTTTATTAGAATGCCGACTTAATAAGACCTGGGAAGTCCAAGCTTCCTCTGTAGGTACCGTAATCTGCGGCTTGCTCAATAGCGTCAATCTGACGACCTTCTGAGCCAAGATCTCTACCGCCACCGACACCCTGACTGCTGGCGACTGGTGCGCCATTTCTTTCGGTGCTAATAGATTCTGCAGTAATGCTAGCATCTTCTGTAATGGTGTAATCATTAGTGGAATAAGTCTTACCTAATGAACCAAACCAACAATTGTGATAAGTAGTTACTATTGATCCACCCTCTTCTTCTGTACCCGTAAATCTATCAATAACTACAATATCAAAAGGAATTCTTTGAGAGTGAATATTTCTAAACCCTCTGGCCATAGACTCTGGTAATGAAAGTCCATCAAATACAATTCTATTAACAGTTAAATCTATTGTTGTTGGACCCTGTGGTACTGCCTCAATTACTCCATCTGTTCCAACTTCACTAATTCTTTTAATTGGTCTTTGTTGTCTTTCTTGGAAACTTTGAATGGCACCAACTGGTTGATTGTTTACATAAACAATAATCTGGGTGCTTAATCCAGTTCTTGTTTTTGCACCAGTTACTGCTTCAGAATCAAATAATGTTCCTGTATATGGATAAGATGCCATTTGAAATTACTCCTTAGATTACGCCGACTTCGATGTCTATAAAGACATAGTTAATTGGATATGAAGGTACAAACTGTAAGAAAATATTAATCTGTCTTGGATCAACTTTATCTCTAGATGCTCTAATATTACCAAAGCTAGTAATTAAACCTTGAGATGCTAATCCAGTCATAATTGTCTTAGTTCTAGCAGAAATTAAACTAAGTGTATCTGGACCTTGAACTCCGCCAATAAATCCGGCTAGAGATTGTCTTAATACTTGTTTAACTCTATCTCTAATAAAGATAATAGAGATCTCTTCGTCTTCAACATATCCAGTTTGACTGGTGGTTCTGCCAGCTAGGACTTTTCCACCACCTGGGATTGGCTGAATAACAGTTGCTCCCTCACCACCTAATCTATCTAAGATTACAGGTCTAAATATTTTATCTCTAGTTAAAGTAAATCCTTGTAGAACTTTATTAGTTAATGGAATTGCAACATTTTGTGTTGCAGATAATAGTCCAGCTACAGCTGGGGCCATATAAAATCCAGGAAGAGCAACATTTGTTCCAGATATATTTCTTACAATAGAATCTGGATAAAGATATACAGCTCTTGGTGTAGCATAATTATCACTTAATTTATAATTTGCTAAATCCTCAACATCGCCAGTTAGAACTTCCAATGGATCATCTCCCTGAATTCCCTCTAGTATACCTAAATCTTCTACGGCAGCAAGGGAATCTCCAAGAATATTAGCTGGAGTTAAACCAATTTGAGCCCCAATTATAGCTACTCTTTCTTTTCTATTAGCTATAGAACTCATATTCTCACAATGCCCAACGGCTGCTTTGAAAATTGAGGAAACAGTGCTGGATGGTAATGGAACAATAATTTGTGCGTCTGCAGACTCTAATTTCTCAAAAGCCTCAAACCAATTAGTATCATAATAACTAGCGTCATTTTCATCTACATATGTTATTCTAATTCCATCACCTTTTTTAATAGTGCCACTCTTTACCAAATCTTTATGAAACAAGATAGCAGCACTAACATTAGAAGTGTTGTTGGATTTTACAAAAAATTGTATATTTATAAATTTATTAGTAAAACTTAAAGTATTTGTTCCAGATCCAGATATAATTGCCTTAGAATCTGAAGATACAGAAGAGATAACAACTTCTGCAGAAACGTCTGGAGGAGTTGGACCATAAAGTTGTTCAGAAATATCTGTTAAACTTGTATAAATATTTCCAGAAAGATCTTCCATAGATTCAATTACAATAGTTGCACCAACATGAGATCCATCTAAATCAAGATAAAGACTTGAAATACTTCTTTCGCCAGAGAAGTTTACCATAGTACCATCTTCTGCTGTAAAAAGAATTTCTGTATTAGTATTTACAACTGTATAAGAAAATGGATTATCAGTACTAGTAATAAAATTTAATTGTTGAGCATCAGTTTCTAATTGACTATTATAAAATTCAATTTTATTGGGGAAAATTTGTGTTTCTACGCCCTGTCTATTGATAAAAATATTAACTCTAGAATCTGCATCTGGTTTTCCGGCTTTTAAACCAAAACTTGGTCTAGGAATAATAAATCTAAGATCTTCAACACCGCAAAGATCATCATCTATAATTCCAGATCCATCTAAACATCCTGTAAAACCACCTACGCCTAATGAATTAATTGGTGATAATAATTCCGCAGAAGTTCTTCTAGGAATTGATGGTTTGCACTGAACAGCTAGAATTCCTGGGGCTCCATTTTCAAAAGCCATTTGAGCGCCAAGAGAGAGTGTATTTTCTTCAGATGGAAGTCCATGTTTTTGAAATAGTAACTCTGCATCTGTAAAGAACTGTGGATCATTAAGATTTCCCTCGTAGATATATTTGGCTACTAATTTATCTCCAAAGGCGAGTGCTCTTGAGGCAACATCAACAAAAATTCTATCTCCAACCTCAAAAGGAATGCTTCCCTCTTGAATTCCTACTAAAATTACACCATTAGATTCTACTAAATGAAAAGTGATTCCATTCTGAGCAATTCCAGAAATACCCAATCCGCCCTGTGCTGGGAAGGCAACAGAACTATCTTCATACTTCTGAACTCTAACTCTATTACTAGCTGTAACTTTGCTAATAACAAATTTTCCACCATCGAAGATACCTGTTGGGCAGGCTAGGATTATTTTACCTACATCGGAACCAGTAAATTTACCAGTCGCAACATCATCAATAAAAAGATTGGTAGCTTTAATCTCCCAGTCTCTAGGAAAACCAACTCCTCCTAAGGAATCTGTTGATAATGTTACGGTTGTAGTATCTGTTCCAGCATCATAAGAGATACTATCAATTTCTACAGAAGTATAACCATCTACGCATAAATAATCTCCTGGTAAAGCCTGACCCTGAGCTACAAGATTACCAGAAAAAGTAAAGATATTGGTTGTATCTGGAGTTTCTCCGCCATCTGCCTCTGGAGTTCCTAAACCAAAATCACTAGAAGATGCAACTGTATAACCATCAACACATGGATCAATATTTCCAGATACTGCACCAGATGAACTAGTAAAGTAAGTGCTATGAAAAAATATAGGATTTCCAGTAGAATCATATGCCTGACCAGATACGTCTCCTACTACTGAGAAAGTTGCTTTTCCAGGAATTGGAGATCCAGTAGAATCTCTTATAACAGAGACGCATTTCAAAGTCCATCTTTCGGCTGGAGCACTAGAGTCAACAACATCCAGGACTTTGCAAGGATCTAGTGTATCTGGGATAAGACCATTTCCAATATTTAAAGAGCTAACTGAATAACCTTTTCCACCCTGATCTTTTATGGAGGGAGACTGAAGTTCGATACATCCAGTTTGAGTATCAATTCTA
>Ga0214923_10000293_pt1 | contig 76454 bp, 72 predicted proteins | sample LL1510_MetaG_FD_177993 | JGI IMG/M metagenome (GOLD analysis project Ga0214923, IMG submission 177993) | Freshwater microbial communities from Lake Lanier, Atlanta, Georgia, United States - LL-1510 | ecosystem: Environmental > Aquatic > Freshwater > Lake | place: USA: Georgia | collected...
TGGGTTGGATGTATATGACTGTTTGTGCCTTCGACTTTATTGTTTTCCCTATAATGTATACCATAGTTCAATTTTGGGAAACAGAAGCTGCCAACGATGCTTTCCGCCAATGGCAACCACTTACACTGGCAGGTGCAGGACTGTTCCATATGGCCATGGGGGCTGTATTGGGTCTGAGTGCATGGGGACGCACACAGGAAAAATTAAACGGTGCCAACAACGGCGGTATACAACCTCCAGGTGGTACCACATCCAGTGCATTGCCTGCACCTAGCATGGGTAGCACTTTTGGATCTCCAAACCCACAGATGGGCTCGTCATTTGCAACAGGTCCAGTGGCTAGCACCGCATTTGCATCTAGCACAATGCCCTCAAATGATCCGGGTGGTATAGTAATGAGTCCAGGCGGCAAACCTGGACCGGCACCGTTACCAGATCCTATTAGATAAGGAATTATAATGAAATACATTTTAACCATACTTCTAACATTAGGTCTTTCCACAGCATGGGCCTGCGATGAAAAGAAAATAGAGGCTGGAAAACCGGCCAAGGCTGCTACCAGTGCCACTGCTGCAAAAGCATCAGAACCTGCCAAAGCAGCCAGCCCTGCTCCCGCAGCTCAACCTCCTGCTGCTACAGCAGAACCTAGTGATACAGCAGGCAAAGGCGAAGTCAAAGAAGTTTGCATTGACAAAGTTGGCAAGGATGGCAAAGTAGTTATGGGCAAGGATGGCAAGCCTGTTCAAGAATGTAGGAAAATTAGAGTAAGAAAGAAACTAGAAGCAACAGAGATTCCTCCTCCGCCTGCCAAGAAATAATTAACTTGACAAAGGTTAAAGGGTATAGTATTATATACTATACCTTTTTCTATTATGAATCATTATCAAACACTTGGAGTAGATAAATCAGCCAGTCAAGATGACATCAAACGAGCATATCGTAAACTGGCTAGCCAACATCATCCAGACAAAGGAGGAGATGTCAAACGCTTTCAAGAAATAGAAGAAGCACATCGTATTCTCAGCGATCCTAACTCAAGACAAGAATATGATAATCCAAGACCTCAGTTCCACCATGGTCATCCACCGGGTTTTGAAGATATAATTTCAAACATTTTTGGAGGTAATCATCCGTTAGGAGATATTTTTGGTAGCCGAAATATGCCTCAAAGAAATAGAAATCTTAATATGAATGCAGCTATATCTTTAGAAGATGCATTTTATGGAAAAGATTTATTGGCCAATCTAAGACTGCCCAGTGGTAAAGAGCAGGTTTTAGAAATTAAAATTCCTGCAGGTATAAAAGAAAATACAACCATGCGACTACAGGGCATAGGGGATGACTCTATACCAAATATGCCTAGAGGAGATATACTTCTAACCGTGCAGATTTTACCTCATGGTAAATTTAAAAGACAAAATGATGACTTAATTTTAGACTTAGATATATCATGTATAGATGCCATGTTAGGCAAAAATATAGACATAGAAACAATAGACAATAAACTGCTACAGATACAAATACAACCCGGAACACAGCATGGTCAACTATTAGCCTTACAAGGACATGGTATGCCCAACATGCGTGATTCTCGTTTCAAAGGCAGGCTATTAGTAAATGTAAATGTTACAATTCCTAAATTCTTAAGCGACGAACAAATAGAAGCTTTGAAAAAAATCTTTACTTAAATATTACTATGAATCTAAAACTATTTCCAAATGATATTCTACGACAACGAATAGAAGAATTCGATTTTGATAACTGTGATGTAGATCCAATAGAATTAGAAAAAAAACTAATTGATTTTATGTTTAAACATGGGGGTATTGGCCTAGCTGCCAATCAAGTTGGACTGAAATATAGGGTGTTTGTTATGGGACATCCGCATAATCCAAAACTAGCCCGTGCTTTTTTTAACCCTGTTGTTGTTAAGACCACAGAAACATTTAATGATATGGAAGAAGGATGTTTGAGTTTTCCAAACATCTATGTTAAAATTAAGCGTCCTGCAAAAATATTGGCCAAATGGCAAAACAGCCAAGGGCAGTGGGAAGAAGGTGAATTTTCAGGTTATGATTGTAAATGTTTTTTACATGAATATGATCATTTAGAAGGTATTGTTTTTAAGGACAGGGTGAGTAATTTAAAATGGGCTCTAGCAATAAAAAAAGGAAAAATGTGAAAATGCTTCAACCAGATAAGAATTTAGAAGAAATATTTGAACACACGGTGCAGCTTGCAAGTGCAAAGGAGCATGAATATATAACCTTGGAACATTTTCTTTACTGCATGATTGAAAATGACTCATTTAAAGAATTATTGGCCAGTTTTGGGGCAGATGTAAAAAGTTTAAAAGATGATCTAGAAAACTTTATATCTACAGAGCTACAAGAAATTGTAAACCCTAAAGCAGACAAGCCTATCAAAACCAGCACTGTAGATCGTGTATTACACAAGGCATTCACAAATGTATTATTCAGTGGTCGACAGATCATAGAACCGGCAGACTGTTTTATTACGATTTTTCAAGAAAAGAAAAGTAATGCTTACTACTTCCTACGCAAACACAATGTAGATAGAGAAGACTTTTTATCCTTTATCAAGAAAGAAATTATAAGAGAAGACGAAGAGGAACCGGATCGTATTAATCCACAGCTAGAACGTATCCTACTACAATTCTGTGCTAATCTAACGGCCAAAGCAAAGTCAAAAAAGATAGATCCTGTAATTGGTAGAGAAAAAGAAGTGGAAGAAATTCAGCTTATTCTTGCACGTAGAGTTAAAGCCAATGCAATTCTAATTGGTGATCCTGGTGTTGGTAAAACTGCTATTGCAGAAGGGTTGGCCCGTAAGATCATAGAAGGCAAAGTTCCCAAATTTATTCAGGACTATAGTGTTTATAGTTTGGATATTAGCAGTATGCTAGCGGGTTCTAAATATAGAGGCGACTTCGAAGAACGGTTAAAGGCAGTTATTCATGCATTGGAAAAGAAAGGCAACTGTATTTTGTTCATAGACGAGGCACATATGATGAACGGTGCTGGTGCTGCCAACGGTTCAAGTAATGACATGGCAAATATGCTTAAATCAGCTCTGGGCAAGGGAACAATTAAAGTTGTAGCTTCAACTACTTGGGAAGAATATCGTAAACATTTTGAAAAAGATCGAGCTCTAATGCGTCGTTTTCAAAAGGTAGTCGTAGATGAACCAGATGAAGTAACTGCTATTAGAATTGTTAAGGGCTTGAAAAAATATTACGAAAAACATCACAATGTTAAAATTACCAATCAGGCCATTATTGATAGTGTAAAATATAGTGTAAAATATCTTACAGATCGTAAGTTACCAGATAAGGCTATTGATGTAATTGATTGTGCCTCTGCTAGATTCAAAGTACGAGATGAAGAAGGCGGAATAGTAGATCATGATGAAATTGTCTACGAAATCTCTAAAATAGCTAATTTACCTTTAGAAAGTGTGGCAAATAAAGAAAGTATTAATCTAGAAAACCTAGAAACTAATATGAAATCAAAAGTATTTGGACAAGAACAGGCACTTGAAACATTGTTAGATAAAATTTATATTAGTCAAGCCGGACTTAAGGCACCTAATAAGCCTGTTGGTTCTTTTCTATTCGTGGGTCCTACGGGTGTTGGTAAGACAGAGGTAGCTAAACAATTGGCATCAAATTTAAAAATTAAATTAACTAGGTTTGATATGAGCGAATATCAAGAACGTCATGCTGTGGCAAAGTTTATTGGTAGTCCTCCAGGATATATTGGCTACGACGATAATGCAGGACAATTAATTACTTGTCTACAGGAAAATCCAAACTGTGTATTATTACTAGATGAGGTGGAAAAGGCTCATCCAGATGTGCTCACTGTATTATTACAACTGATGGATAACGGCTTTGTTACAGGCTCAAATGGTAAAAAAGCAGATGCAAGAAACGCCATTGTAATTATGACCAGCAACCTAGGTGCCGCAGATGCTGAACGTAACTCAGTTGGATTTGGCAACCTTGAAAGAGATAGCGATCCTAAAGACGCAGTTAATAGGTTTTTTGCTCCAGAGTTTAGAAATAGACTAGACGGAACAATTAAATTTGGAAAACTTGACAGGCCAACTATGGTTAAAATTGTTAATAAGTTTATAGATGAACTTAACAGTTTATTAAAAGAAAAGAGCGTGTTTGCCAAACTACAAAAAGACGCCATCGATTTACTGATAGAAAAAGGCTTTGATAGTAAAATGGGTGCTAGGCCCTTACAGCGTACAATTGACAGTGAGCTAAAACGAGCTCTCAGTAAAGAAATACTATTTGGTAAATTACGAAATGGCGGAGTTATAGAAGTCAGTGTAGCAGACAATAAATTTCAATTTAATATTTTAGATATTTTACCTGTTAAAACACGGAAACCACATGCAGAAACTACTGACCAATAAATTATTTTATGGCAAATTTGCCTACAAAGTTAATCTACTCATGCGAGGTTCCAACTATATTGAACTTTATGGACTTAATAAGCTAATTCATGCAATAAGTAAAAGACAAATTGTCATTGGCGCAAAAATTGATTCGGTGTCTTTAATCAGTATAGGACATTTTCTACTAGAACTAGAAGGTACTTATAAAACTAGAATAGAGCATAACGAATTAAATGTATACTTTGATAACAAAAATGACTACGCAAACTTTGTGCAACGGTTTAAAGTTTTAGTCAATATTGTCTATGAACCTCAAAATGATAACATTGAACTTTTTCTAAAAGACAATAATAAAAAGGTCATAAGAACTAGTCTACCCAGCAATCTTTATAGGTACAAAGTTTATTTTAAAATTATGCCTATAAATGATGGTGAAAATATAGTAAAATGGGCCGAAAACAATACAAAAGTTAGACTAAACAAGGGTCCTAGAAAGAGTCTATTAAAAACATTATATCCTAATGCCTACTTATACGTAGAAGATCAACCTACTCTCACTCTGTGCCGACTGATAGGAGGACAGAATATTTCCAGAATAGAGGAATATGTGCTAACCTCTGAAGTATAAATACATGCTATGCAGAGCAAACCTATACCGCATTGGATGGACGAATACGGTTCATATATAAAATATAAGAACATAAAGTGCAGATGTGGCGATCTACAACATTGCGGACAAAGTTGTTTAGACTGCAACAACTGTAGCGAATGCGAATGTATAGAATGTAACACCAGTCTAGGAATTACGGATGCCGGCACTTAGCCAAAGTTTAGAATTTACCATCAATACCAATACTGTGGCCATTACCTATCCTAATACGGCCACAGATATGCTGATATATTTCAGCGATAGGGTCAAAGGTGATGGATATTATGGGTCTAGTGATGGATTCCATACAGTAGCATATACGGCAGCAGATACATTTATTGGCACAATTACCATGCAGGCCAGTCTAGCGTCTGAACCGGCGAGCAGCGATTGGTTTAACATAGTTGGGACTACCTGTACCTATACTGTATTTGATATTAGATCAACCAGTACCGTGAACTATTATAATTTTACCGGAAACTTTGTTTGGGTAAGAGGTAAAGTAGAAATAGCAGACGGCACCCTTGAAGTAATACACTATAATCATTAATTAATCTAGCATAATAAATACTCTATACGGAGATTTATATGCGTATTCATGACCTATTCGACAACGATACTACCTTACGTAATGGCGATATATTTGCCATTGAACTAGGTGAGGACCTAATAATTGAATCTACAATCATAGGGTTTATGAAGGATGGAGTAATTATACAAGGCGACGACGTTATACTATCCTTTCTACAAACCATACCAGTTAATGAGTCTGTGAGTAAATTTACAGCAATGGAACTGGCTGTTATGGAAGGGGGTGGAGATATCGCAGATCTGCGAGAAGCAGAGTATCAAGGCAGAAACGTTCAATTAGGCAAACCTATGGCGGGTGATGTTAAAAAGTCAAAGGTATATGTAAAGGGTCCTAAAGGCAATGTTGTCAAAGTAAACTTCGGCGATAAGAAGATGAAGATTAAGAAATCTAATCCTAAACGTCGCAAATCATTCAGAGCACGTCACAACTGCGACAATCCAGGTCCACGTTGGAAGGCACGCTACTGGTCTTGCAGGGCTTGGTAATATGTTATTAAAAGAATTCTTTGGTAGATCACTAGATCTACAATCTAACGAGCGTAAACGTAACGATAAATTACGTGATGAACTTTTTCAATTTGTTATAGAACATGACAGATTGCATAAAGATTATTTCTTTCCAATTGCTAGGAAAATTAAACTGGCACAAAAACAGAACACCGGTGAATCTAACTTCACTGAAGAATTCTTACCTATGGTTAAAAAGGGCTGTTTAGAATTTTATCATAAGAAAAACATGATGGGCAAACCTGAAAAAGTGTTTACCAAGGATCTACAAGAAGAAATGTGTGAACGGCTGTATAATCACTACTATGAAGACATCATAAAGGATCATTATAAATTATGATCTTAGTGGAAGGTGGTAACGAATTTAAGTTAGCAGACGGTAATCCTGCTACAAAACAAAATGCGTCGAGCGAAGAAGCCAAAGGTGCAGCAGATAGCTTGGGCAAGGAACTTGGTATAGATTTAGGATCTCGTCTAGGAGGTAGTGTAATCTATCCTGGGGCAGAAACAGGTGACGCAGATGCTATATTAGACCCAGTTGACTTTATAAAAATTGCTCCGGGCACACAACCTAAAGATGCACAAAATCAATTTCGAGGTTGGCTAGCACAGAAATTACAAAAGATTGGCTATAAAGAATTACCTAAAAAAGCAGTTGTTGATGCACCAGGTAGATATTATAAGGTAGCTGGTGATGGGCTAACTGCCTGCGTTCAAATACCAGGATCAAAAGAATGGCTACAGGTTGATTTAGATATAGCAGAACCTGGCGAAGGTAAATTCAGTCTGTGGAGTAAGCGTGGTGAACCTAATCAACCAGGAACACCTAAAGATGCTAGGGCCAAAGGTGCCTACAGGCATATTTTACTATCTGCCATCGGCAGCATACTCATAAGTCCGGATCATCCACAAGGGCTGAGTTGGAGTTATAAAAATGGTTTATTTGACCGTGCAACTAAACAAACTCTAACCAAAGATCCAGATGAAGTCGCTGGCATATTATTCGGCGGCAAGGCCAACGATCTAGACAATATTAGCACAATACTGGCCAAATTAAAACAGAGTCATCCTAACCAATACAATGATATAGTTTCTAAGGTCAATGCGGGGCTAGAAAACTATAAGACACAGTATAGGCTGAAAGAAAGTCATACTGTGGGCACACCACAATGGTTTAGGATTGTTTTAGATCTAATATGAAAATACAGGAACTATTACAAGAGGCAGAACCTGCTGTTGGTCGTAAGTATCAGCACATAGAAGATCTTGTTTTTACAGGTATTCCCAGTAAAGGAATAGCACCTGGTGCTAAAGCAGGACTAGAAGCCGTTAGAATTTTAAACGGTATGTCTAGCTCACCTAAGGCCAATGAGTTAAAATGGGATGGCAGTCCTGTAATTTACTGGGGCAGAGATGCACAAGGTAGGTTCAGTATGATTCCTAAAAATGCCTGGGAATATTTAAAGAGAGGTAAAACTGAAGTAAGCCCAGGTGTTCCTACTGCTATGTATTCTCCAGACGATATCAAAAAATTTATTTTAGGAACTGGTAAGAATGAGCCAGGGCAGGAGAAGCAAAGGCAGATGTTTGCCAATCAACTTGCTGGTCTTTGGCCATATTTTGAAAAGATCAGTCCACCTAAAGGTTATATAGAAGGTGGTATATTATTCAGTCCTTTACAACCCTATACGTTTAATCAAGAGACTCAAGAATTTGACTTTCAACCAAACATCACAGGATTTCATATTCCCAAGGACAGTGGGCTAGGTAAAAGAATTAGTAAAGCAAAATTAATGGTAGCAGCCACTGGTTATTATGATAGTTTAGGCAGCGCAGAAGAAAGTAGATTTCCAAACGCAGAAAAATTAAGCACACCAGATGTTATTGTGCAAGGAACCCATTATGTAGAAAAGGCTCCTGGGATAGATAGTAATTTATTAGACAGTGCTCAATCATATATCAATAGTAATGCTAAATTGATAGATAGTTTTTTAGCTCCTAAGCCTGGTCTAAGCAAAGTAGGAGATATACTCTATAAATTTTATAATCAAAATTTGCGTATAGATGCTGTGAAAGATAAATTTGTGGATTGGGCACAGGCAAATCTATCTGCCAATCAGGCCACTAAGCTCATAAGCGACCCTGGTCTAAATGCTGCACTCACCGCAGTTGAATTATTAAGTAAAGCCAAAATGGATGTATATCGTAGAGCCAGTTCTGTCAAGCATGGAGACATTCGCCAAACCAAACCAGAAGGGTATGTTTATCAAGATCCACAGACTGGTCAATTTGTTAAGGCTATCAGTCAAGCAGACTGGGCACCAAGGAAAGACTGAAATGTTATTAAAAAACTTTTTTGAAGCAATAGAAAGAACAGGACAGGGCAAAACTGCTGTAATAGGTTGGGGGCGTGGCATGGGTCACAAAGGGCACATGATGCTGGCCAGTAGTGTTATAACTAAGGCTAAATCAGTAGGTGGAGATCCTTATTTTGTAGTCAGTCGCACCATGGGCAAGGATGATCCTTTGAGCGCAGATGAAAAATTAGCCATTTACAAAAAAGTATTTCCTCAGCAAGGACATATATTTCAAGCAGCCAGTGACGAACTACCAGATCTTACTCGTGTGTTGGCCAATCTAAATCAACAGGGATATTCAGATGCTGTGGTAGTTGTAGGGGCCGATCAAGTAAAGGCGTTTCAATATCTAAACAATTATAACGGTAAACCCAACAAAGCAGGAGACATTCCTTTTAATTTTAATACTTTACAGGTCATTAGTAGGCAAGAAACTGGGGATCCCAGCGCAGGAGAAGAAGGTCCTAGAGCTACTCCTATGCGTAACATCCTGAACGACCCTAATGCTACACCTCAACAACAATTTCAAGTTTGGCGTGATGCTATGAGTCCGGAAGTATCCGACGACGAAGTTCGTCAACTTATGTTAAAGGCAAAACAACGTATGGATCAATTTTCAACCCCCAAAAAGAAAATTAAAGAAAAAATGCTGCCAAAAAGCTCTTTTGCAGGCACACCAAAAAACAAACTAGGTCCTGCTGCTCACCTAAAAGGCAAAATGAAAAGACCTGCTGGTCAAGGTGATCTAGTAGGTGATGCCCAGGAAGGTGTGGCGGAAGGCGGCTATGATGACTATAAGAGTAGGTTTAAATATCGAGAATTACAACATGAGCTAGGACATGAACTAAATCCCCCGCGGCAAAAACCTAAAGGCATGTATTTCTATACGGTTAGGCCCATGGACCTATTCAAAGCCAAATCATTGGGCCTAAAGCAAAGTCGTAGCGGTAAGTGGTATAGCGCAATACCTAACCCTCAAGCAGATAAAGAATTTGGCCCAGGAAAGTACTGGGAACCAAAAAACGAAAGTCAAAAAAAACAGGTGCCCATAGGCGAATCATATGAAAAAGAAATGTCTAGACTTATCAATAAAATAATAATAAATGAAACAGTACAAAATAACCAGCAAAAACGTACTGCAAAAAAGTGAAGACGACTGCTATCTATCGCCGGATGACCCCATACATGAACTGCTGATATCACAGTATTTAGGCGGGCTGGGTGCAGAAGAGCGTCTGGCCAAGTATCGTGAAATTCAAATAAATAATAAGGTACGCAAAGAGCAGGAACATGGAAAAACTACATCAGGCTTCAAAAGTCGCATTCGCAAGCACCTATAGCTTTTATCTTAAGGCACACAATTTCCATTGGAATGTTGAAGGCAGCGATTTTTATGAATATCATGAATTGTTTGGTAAAATCTATCAAGAAGTTTATAATAGCATAGATGAATTTGCTGAAAAGATTCGCGCATTGCAGACCTATGTGCCTGCCAGTTTATCACGTTTCAATATGTTGAGTAAAATACAAGATGAAACTGACATTCTTGCCAAAGATCAGATGCTGGCAGAATTGCTCAAAGACAACGAAAAACTAATAGCAATTATAAAATATACCTATGATGCTGCCGAAGCCGTAGGTGAACATGGATTTAGCAACTTTCTTGCAGAGCGTATGGATGCGCATCGTAAACACAGTTGGATGCTTAGGGCTTCTCTAAAGGACAGCCAATGAGAGCCAAGGAATTTCTGTCTGAAAAAAAGCAGGGAAAATTAAGTTCCCGCCAACAACATGCCACTAGGGGACTACATCTTTTTTCAGACGATGAACGTTGGAATAGTGATTATACACAATTTAGATTGGGCATGGCCCTGGCCTGCGCCAATGGTCGGGATCCCATTGATGTTAATTGGAAAAGTTGGGTAGGTAAAGCTAAAAGTGCTCATCCCTATACTGAAGAAGAAGCAGAAATGCTCAAGCAGGCCTATAAGGTAGTAGGCGCAAATTACACAGATTTAAATCACGGCGATTTAGAAAGTGAAGAAGTAAAAAGCGTTAATACAGTTAGTCCTGTAGCAAATTGGATGAAAAATAATGAGTAAAGAATTTAAGATTTTAAAGGGTCAAACCCATACACGTTATATTTTAGAATCTGCAACAGGAGGTGCTACTAGTTCAGCAGCAGTCAGTTCTAGCACTGCGGCAGTTTCAGGTATGCGTAGACGAACAGGTGATAACTTGCTTACTCCAGAAGCAGAACAACAAAAGGTTCCACAGAAACCACGTCAAGGTCCTCTACGTCCTCAGACCGGTGCCGGCGCACACAAGGACAAAAAGCGTGATCAAAAGCAGGGAAAGCAAAAACATAAGAAGCCTTTTTACGAAGACCACGAAATATCCATGGCCAGCAATGAATTAAAAAGTATATATTCAGATGCTAAGAAATTACTGGTCTTGGTTCAGCAGTATGGAGAACAAGGCGACCTAGAAGCTTGGCAACAGAGCAAGATTACCAAGGCAGCAGATTATCTTAATTCAGTTCTACAAAGCATAGGTGGTGAACATAATGAATTAGATGAACTCAAAATGGACAAGGCCACTAACCAAGACAAAATTAATTTTTTTAAAATGCAGGCCGATCGATTCAAGCAACAGGGATTTGTCAAAGCAGCAGATCAGGCTCATCAACAATCTAAACAGTATAACAAACCACAAAAGGTAATGGAATTAGACAAGCCAAGTGGTAAACTTTATATTTTAGTAAAGGCAGACAATACTAATAATGTTAGATTGCTCGGAGCATTTGCTAATAATCCAGAAGAAGTAGAATATATGGCGCAGCGCCAAGGCATCAAAGACAAGTCTGGCAGTAAGATGAAGGCTTTAAAGATTAACCTACTGTTTACTGATGCGGCTCAAGCACTAGAAGATTTAGAAAATATTTTTAGAGATATCGACTTTGTAGGAGCGGAGGCAGCTGAGTTTGTTTTTAAGAATAATGTTTATGCTAAAAACAACAAAGAGTTAGATCCTGTAGTAGCAGATGAAATCCGCGAATTTCATAGTTATATAGATTCTGGTGACAATCCTAAAATGAAGATGTATCAATCTGTAGATGCGGGAACAGAACCAGAAGGCAAACCAAAAGGTGTAGATCATTTTGTAATAGGACCGGATGGCAAACGTCGTCGTGTGGCTATGCCTGGCAAACCTAGTGCTCAAATGGGCGGACATGCTGTTGAACAACCTAAAACATTTACCTATACACTTCAACGCACAGATTTAATGCCTAAGCTACGTTCTATGGGATTTAAATTCGACGGAAATAAGATTATTCTAAGCAAACAACAACGTGACCAACTTGTGGCTAAGTTAGGTGATCAATTTCAAAGTATATTTGGCCAAGGCGGCAAGTTTGGTGAGGGAATCAAAGGCGGACTTGTAGGTGGTGCAATTGGAGCTGCCCTAACTAAAAATGTTCGTGGTGCCATGACTGGATATCAACTCGGTAGCAAATTCCAAGATGCCTTGTCAAAGGAGGTCGAGGAAAGTGGTCTTCAATACTATACAGGTGTTAAGAAACACGGCGAAAAGTATATGAAGATGGCTGCGGCAGCAGGGCGTAGAGGTGCCAGCCAGGCCGAAATAGGCAAACTCAAAGACAAATACAGTAAGGCCTATAAAGAAGAAGATATAGAAGAAGACCAAAAGAAAGGCTTATACTACAACGTAAACAAACGTAAAAAGGCAGGCACAAGTAGAAAGAAGAATCATCCAGATGCACCTTCTGAACAAGATTGGAAAAATGCCGCAAAGACCGCTAAGAATGAAGACAAAATTAAAGGTGTGGATGGTAAGGCCTGTTGGAAAGGCAAGCGTTATGCTGGTAAAGTTAAGAAGGCAGACGGCACCTATAAAGACAAATGTGTGCCAGTAGGTGAAGATTCCTATATTGAAAGTCTAATGAATCAATTATACGAAAAGGCTCCCCAAGGTTGGGAAGGCACTGTTAAGGCAATGAAAAAGCACAAGGAAATAGATAATCCATATGCACTAACGAATTGGATGAAGAATAAAGGTTATAAAAGTCATAAAGCAAAAAAGTAAGTGAGCAGGAGCCTCTAGCGCCAATTGATCCTACGGATAATACTCAGGCTCCTGCTAGTAATAAAATAGTTAGGTTACCAAAACTCCGTCCGGACATGCCTCTTGACTATTGGGATGCTAGATTCCAACAGGCAGATCCAAATCGCTACCATCAATTTAAGAATAAAACACCAGAAAAGAAAAGTCAAATGGCTGTAGCTGCTCTAAAACAGGCTAGAGAGAAGCCAAGAAAAGTTTGACATTATTAATTTAAGATTGTATCATATAACACAAGGAGATATAAATGAGTAAAGCATTTGGCGCCCCTGAACAGGCTAAAATTAAACAGATTGTAGCCGAAGGTGTTACAGTAATGCAGGAAATTCAAGACCTAACTGAGGGTTTAAATGACACAATTAAAGCAGTAGCTGAAGAACTAGAAGTAAAACCTAGTGTAATTAAACGAGCAATTAGAATTGCACTAAAAGATCAATGGAACCAAGTTTACAAAGAATTTGATGATTTAGAAACCATTGTTAATATCAGTGGTCACGCAAATATGCGTGACGATGAAGAATAATAATAAATATTTTTGGGTAAGGTTCAGCAAGCCACAAATTGCTATTCGAAGGTCAGTGAGCCATAAATCACAAGGAGAAGAATATGAGCTACGTAGATGCCATCTGGGATCGAGAACAAGACACCGTTCGTGTGGTTGAACGCGATAATAAAAAAGGTCGTTTATTTCAAGATTACCCTGCCAAATATATTTTCTACTACCCTGATCCAAAAGGCAAATATAAGTCTATTTTCGGAGAAAGCCTTAGTAGAGTCTTATCAAGAAATTTTAAAGAATTTGTAAAAGAACAAAAAATTCATAGTAATCATAAACTTTATGAAAGTGATATGAATCCTGTATTCCGTTGTCTAGAGGAAAACTATCTAGGCAAGGATGCACCAAAACTAAACGTAGCATTTTTCGATATCGAAGTGGGGTTTGACCCAGATCGTGGATATGCGTCGCCAGATGATGCATTTATGCCTATCACTGCTATAGCAGTTCATCTACAATGGTTAGACACATTAGTATGTCTCAGTGTGCCACCTAAAACACTTACTTTAGAACAGGCACAGGAGCAGGTAAAGGATTTTCCTAACACACTATTATTCGAATCAGAATATGAAATGTTGGACACATTTCTTACCTTAATTGAAGATGCAGATGTATTGAGCGGATGGAACTCAGAAGGATATGATATTCCATATACGGTTAATCGTGTGACAAAGGTATTAAGCAAAGAAGATACTCGGAGATTTTGTCTATGGGATCAGTATCCAAAAAAACGTGAATATGAAAAATATGGTAAAACTGCCCTTACTTACGATCTTGTTGGTCGTGTCCATGTTGATAGTTTGGAGTTGTACAGAAAGTATACATATGAGGAACGACATTCCTATAGATTGGACGCAATCGGCGAGATGGAAATCGGAGAAACCAAAACTGTATATGAAGGAACTTTAGATCAACTTTATAATAATGATTATCGTAAGTTTATTGAATATAACAGGCAAGATTGTGCCTTGTTAAACAAATTAGATCGCAAACTTAAATTTTTAGATTTAGCCAATACAATTGCACATGAAAATACTGTTTTACTACAGACCACAATGGGCGCGGTTGCTGTAACAGAACAAGCAATTGTAAATGAAGCGCACCATCGAGGCATGATTGTTCCAAGTCGTCCTCGTAGAGATGAATCTAGAGACAATCAAGCAGCAGGTGCTTATGTAGCATATCCTAAAAAAGGACTACATGATTGGATTGGATCAATGGACATTAATTCACTGTATCCATCGGTAATTCGTGCTCTTAATATGGGTCCTGAAACTATTGTAGGACAATTGCGTCAAGACTACACACAGGCCTATATTGAAGGCGAAATGGCCAAAGGTAAAAGTTTTGCGGCAGCATGGGAAGGACGTTTTGGATCTCTCGAATATGAATTCGTAATGAACAAGGATCGTGCTAACGACATTACCATAGACTGGGAGAATGGTGAAACTTCAATAATGAGCGGGGCTCAAATCTATGAACTTATTTTCGACAGTAGTAAACCTTGGATGTTATCTGCCAATGGCACAATCTTTACACACGAACACGAAGGCATCATTCCCGGATTACTTAAACGCTGGTATGCGGAACGTAAGGAAATGCAGGCTAAACTTAAAGAAGCTGTCAAGGCAGAAAACAAAATTGAGGAAGAGTATTGGGATAAACGGCAATTGGTTAAGAAAATTAATCTTAATTCCTTATATGGTGCTATTCTTAATGCTGGTTGTAGGTTTTTCGACAATCGTATCGGTCAATCTACCACACTTACAGGACGCCAGATTGCCAAACATATGGCTAGTAAAATTAATGAAGTCGTCACTGGAGAATACGACCACGTTGGAAAAGCAATCATATACGGAGATACAGACAGTGCCTATTTCTCAGCCTACAGTAGTCTCAAAAACGAAATCCAAAAAGGTCAAATTCCGTGGGACAAAGAAACAGTTGTAAAACTTTATGACAATGTAGCAGAAGAAGTTAATTCAACATTCCCACAATTCATGCTAGAAGCATTTCATTGTCCCAAGAGCAGAGGAGAAGTTATTAAAGCAGGTCGTGAAATTGTAGCTGCAAAAGGATTGTTCATAACTAAAAAGCGTTATGCTGTATTGTATTATGACAAAGAAGGCAAACGGTTAGACATCGAAGGTAAGCCTGGAAAAATCAAAGCCATGGGGTTAGATTTGAAACGCAGCGATACTCCAGAATTCATGCAGGACTTTCTCAGTGAAGTTCTAGAACGTGTGCTAAATGGTGCAAAAGAAAAAGAGATTCTAGAACGTATACAAGAATTTCGAACAGAATTCAAAGCACGACCTGGATGGGAGAAGGGTTCGCCAAAACGTGCTAACAATATTACAGAGTATCAAGAAAAAGAAGCCAAAGCAGGTAAGGCTAACATGCCTGGACATGTCCGCGCCAGTATTAATTGGAATACTCTCAAGCGTATGCACGGAGACAAATACAGTATGCAGATTGTAGATGGTATGAAGGTCATAGTATGCAAACTTAAATCAAATCCTTTGGAATATGCTTCAGTGGCCTATCCTGTAGATGAACTTAGGTTACCCAAATGGTTTCAAGATTTACCATTCGATCATGCAGAAATGGAAACAGTTATTATTAATAACAAACTGGAAAACCTAATCGGTGTTTTGGAATGGGATTTAGAATCTACCACAGATACTAATACATTTAATAGCCTGTTCAGTTTTGAATAATTATGCTATTGACATTACAACATTTTCTAAATATAATTTAACAAAGGAAAAATCATGAAAGACATTTTACAAGACATCGTTGGACATACAAATAAATTAGGGTTCCTTAATATTGTCAAGGTTACAGGAACTAAAGACAAGACACAAATCGACTCGATGGCAGAAGATAGATCTGTAATCATGCATGCCGAAACTGCTGACCCGTATCCAGATATGATTGGTACATTTGGTATGCCTCAACTTGAAAAACTACGCTATCTATTAGATGGTAAGGAATATCAAGAAGATGCTAAAATTGAATTAACCACAGCGGTTCGTAATAATGAAACTATTCCTATTGGACTTCATTTTGAAAACAAAGATGGCGACTTTAAGAATGACTACAGGTTTATGAACCAAGATCTTATCAACGAAAAACTTAAAACAGTTAAATTTCGTGGAGTTAAATGGGATGTAGAAGTTGAGCCAAGCATTGCTTCTATACAAAGATTTCAATTTCAAGCAGGTGCTAACACAGAACATACTATATTTTTAGCCAAGACAGAAGATAAAAAACTGGTATTTACTTTCGGTGATGCTTCCACACACGGTGGAGAATTTGTATTTGCCACAGATGTTGTAGGCAAGTTAAACAAGGGATGGACTTGGCCTGTATCTCCAATTCTCAGTATTCTTAAGATAGCAGATACAAATAATACAAAAATGAGTTTTAGTAATGAAGGTGCCATGCAGATTACACTAGATAGCGGACTGGCTACCTACCAATATATTGTTCCAGCCCAGGCATAATGATATTGAGTTGAAATGAAAAAACCACCAATTAATCTAACACCGTTACAAAAAGACTATGCGGTTTTTCTTCCCGCAATCTCGTCGTTCTACAGTACCTATGTGGCAAAACAACGACTAGAAGAATTTGTTCCAACAGATCGAATTCCTAAAGATTTCGACCGTGGCATTGAGGGTATGAACTTTCTCAATCCCGAGGAAGGCTATTTTACCTATAAATATGCGCTATATTCAGCAGGTCATGCTCAATTAGATCTGCAAAAAAGTCTTGTTCAAGAATCTATGATCCAACAGAGGGATCGCAATGCCACAATGATTTTAGGTGATTCGGGAGGATATCAAATTGGTAAAGGTGTTCTAAAATTTGATTGGTTAAATTTTGAAGGTGCAAAAGCCAACGCTGTTAGACAGCAAATTCTAGAATGGTTAGAACTAACTGCAGACTGGTCCATGTTTTTAGATGTGCCAACTTGGGCCTGTGATCATATTCATAGCCCAAAAACAGGACTTAAAACTTTTCAAGATTGTTTAGATAAAACTCGTTTTAATAATGAATATTTTTTAAAGAATAGGCTGGGACAAACAAAATGGCTTAATGTTCTGCAAGGTAGCGATTGGGATAGCGCAGAAGAATGGTATGATGGTGTTAAAGAGTTTTCAGATCCTACTGTATGGGAAGATCGAGCCGCAGAAGGGTGGGCCTTTGGAGGTGCCAATATGTGTAAAATGGACATCACCCTTAAAAGATTAATCACTATGCGTGAGGATGGATTACTTACCAATAAAAATTGGATTCACTTCTTGGGCACCGCTCAATTAGATTGGAGCTGTTATCTTACCAGTATCCAAAGGCAAATTAGGAAACATATCAATGAAGAAATTACCATATCTTTTGACTGCGCCTCACCGTTTATCGCAACAGCGCATGGACTCGTCTACACCAATGCCCAGCACACTCAAAAACGTTGGAGCGTTATTATGGACAAAGCCCCAGACCTCAAAACTCTTGCAGGAAGCGATATCCCATTCCCATTTGAATCAGAACTAGGACGCAGAATGACCATGGGAGATATTTGCCATTATGCTCCTGGTATGCTAAACAAAATTGGTAAGGAAGGTAAAACTTCTTGGGATAGTTTTTCATATGCTCTAATGATGGGTCATAATGTCTATTGCCATATTGTTGCTGTACAACGTGCTCAACAGTTGATGGACATTGAAGTTGCTAAAACTAAAGGAAAAATTCGCTGGCGTCATTGGAAAAAAGTCAAAGCAGATGATAAGAGTGACGAATATTCAGAATGGGTTCCACGTAATATCTTATATTTTAACAATTTTGTAGAAGATCTATTCAATACCAAAACTAAACAAGAAGCATTCAATATTATGGATGAGGCGGGTCCTTTTCTAAGATCGTTGGAAGGAGCAAGGCTGCGAGGAGGTCCTGCTCAAAATACTTTTAATAGACATTTTGATGTAGAAGAAATCACCAAAGCAGTAGAAATAGATTTGGAAAATCCCGAAGATGAAGAACTTAGGAAATTGGAAGATAGTCTTCTTGACAGTTAATTAAAATTATATTAAACTTAAATCATGCAAAGAATTTATCAAAATAACAGCGACAATTTACCAGATCTCTTTATAGGTAAAGAAATTGAGCATACTCCTGCTTATGGTAAAGCAACACTATTTGTAGTAGGAATACAGGTTATTGAAGATATTTCAGAAAATCTTTTAGGTATAGAACATATTTTCTTCGGAGCTAACCATAGCTTTAACCCAAAAACATCAACTGAATGGAAACTTTGGGAAGAAATGATTTCTTATTTTTTAGATAAAAATTATCTCTGTTCATTAGATATCCCTATATCGGTTGTCGAAGAATTCCACGAGGGAGGACTCGGTGAATATGATAATTTTATTCCACAGATACGGGTTCCAATTCCCTATATTAGATTGTGGAATTATAATACTATGTTAAAAATAGATGACATAGGATTTGATAGGACTAATCCAGGTGTATGGTCACACAGTCTACATACATTATTGGATCGTAATAAATTCACAGACTGGTCTAAATATAAAGAGGATAAAATTATCAAATGATTACAGGTAAAATTATTAAAAAAGAGTTAGCACAACAAGGAACTACAGAAGAGCGACTTTTTAAACTACTAGAAAGTATGGATTGGAAGCTCTGGGAAATGTATCAAATTATGAAATCACAATCTAATGATACTCAAAAGCCTGGAATTAAAACTAAACCTGTCAAAAAAACGGACGAAGAATAATGGATAAATCAATGATCTGGGTAACCTTTCGTAAGGAAGGTATTCATAAATATCCAGCAGCACTGACGGATCCTAGGTTAAAAACAGGTGATGAGTATGACGTTTCTTTTTTGGGTTATCCCCATCGCCACATTTTTCATTTCAGGGTGTGGATCAGTGTAGAACACTCGGACCGGGCAATTGAATTCATTCAATTCAAACGCTGGCTTGAAAATCTCTATAATCAAGCAACACTACAGTTAGACTACAAATCCTGCGAGATGATGGCAGAAGATTTATACGCTCAAATCTCCGCAAAATATCCAGGACGAGAAGTTTGGATTGAAGTGTCGGAAGACAACGAAAACGGTTGCTTTATTAAATTTCCACCAACTAATTAATTTTATTATTATGGCACTTTCATCTAGTATAACTAAAACTCTTCGTTTCAAACCAGAAGTTAACAAAATCTTTGATGATCTAGAAGCATGGCACGATTATTGCAGAATGGAACTGATTGATTTTAATCCTGCTCATCTTTATAAATCTAGAGAATGGAGAGAATTCAATAAAACTAGAGAATATTTAGATCGTAAGGTTAAACGAGAACAAAAACAAAATAAAAAGAATCATGGCTAGAATATTTATAATAGATTTAGAAAGTGTAGAAACTAGATATACAGCACAATGGAAAGAACATGTTCCAAAAATTCTTAAAGAACAAGGACATGAAGTTCACATGGTTTCTGGTCCGGAAGATATTCCTCGAGCCACTACTCCTGGCGCCTTTCTTAACTTTGGCGGGACTAATGTCTATAAGTCTAGACAAGTTGAAGAATTTAGTCGCCTATTTACCTCCGGATCAATTAATTCTGGCGATCATTTTTTGTTTTTGGATGCTTGGCACCCAGGAATTATAAACTTAAAATACATGAGCAGTCTTCTTAATATTCCAATTAAGATACATGCTCTTTGGCATGCAGGGTCATATGACCCCCAGGACTTTTTAGGTAGGCTTATTGGTTCCGCTCCTTGGGTAAGACATGCAGAGAAATCATTCTTCCATGCCATTGACCATAACTACTTTGCCACAAATTTTCATATTGAAATGTTTATGCGCAATCTTCTTAACAACGGCATGGAATCTGAAAATCCATGGTTTGAAGAAGATGTCGCAGAAGCCCTGGCAGGTGAGCGTCCGTGGCTAGTAAGATCAGGTTGGCCCATGGAATATATGCCAGAAACACTGGCTCCTTATAAAGGTAAAAGAAAACGTGACCTAATTCTTTTCCCACATCGCATAGCACCAGAGAAACAGGTTGATATCTTTAGAGATTTGGCTCTACTGCTGCCTCAATTTCAATTTGTTGTCTGTCAAGAGCAGACTCTTACCAAAAAAGAATATCACAATTTACTAGCCGAAGCCAAAATGATATTCTCAGCTAATCTTCAAGAAACTCTAGGCATAAGTTGTTATGAAGGTGTATTGCTTGACGCTATTCCATATGTTCCGGACAGATTATCCTATACAGAAATGTATCATAAAGAATTCAAATACCCTTCTAAGTGGACAGAAAGTTGGAATAGTTATCTTGATTATCGTGCTGATATTTGCTATAATATAATATCATTGATGAATAATTATGAACAACATAAAAGCCAAATGGCCAGTCAAGCAAAAGATTTATCTGAAAATTACTTTAGTGCCAACAAACTTTTATCAAACCTTTCTAAATAGGTAAATTTATGAAACTAAAAATCTTAGCAGCAAGTCTAGCGATTGCCTATGGGTCATTACATGCTCAAGTTCAAACAGGAGCATGGTTAACCAGCGAATATGACAAAGGTAGAACGCTAAGTGGTATCAATGCAGCCTGGGCATATTCTCGTGGATATAGTGGCAAAGGCAGCACAATTGCTATTATTGATTCTGGAATAGATGCCAAATCTGCAGAATTTCAAAATAGAATCAAGGCTGTTTATGATTTTACTAGCTCAGGATCTATCAACGATACTCTAGGACATGGCACCCACGTAGCTGGTATTGCGGCTGCTGCCAAAAACAACATAGGAACTCATGGGGTAGCCTTTAACGCAGACCTCTTGGTTGCCAAGGTAACCACAAGTGGCCTGGTTACAATGACCACTGTGAATAAGGCGGCAGCGTGGGCTAATAGTTATAGTGCAGATGTTGCTAATTTTAGTCTAGGCTTTAGTCTTAGAGATAGTGCAATTGCTCCCACTCTAGTTAGTCCAGGGATTTACAAAACCAATGCTACCAATACAGGAAAAACATTAGGAGGTTTAGATCTAGCATCTTGGCGTTCTGCTGTAAATGGAGAAATGCTTCTAGTGGTAGCGGCTGGCAATGATAATACACCGTGGTCTGGATCTTTGTCTCAGTTAGCCACAGCAACCGATACTAATGGTAATTTACTATTGGGAGGTCGTGTGATTGTTGCGGGTAACTGGAACAGTCAAGGTGTTACCAAAGCAGGTAAAACAACCTACAGCACAGGACCAAATAATAATGGTTCAGCCACTCTATGTATGGTTATGGTAGGCACAGTTTGCCAAGATAAATTCAAGGTCAGTGACTTTTATCTACTTGCACCGGGCACAGGCATTACCAGCACTTTTCCTATAGATAAGAATAGAACTGGATTGTCCACGCTTACCGGAACTAGTCAAGCAGCTCCTGCCATCAGTGGTGCGGCAGCAATTGTTAAAGAAATGTGGCCTCAAATGACTGGTAGTAATATTGTAAAATTACTTTTAGTGACTGCTAATAAAAATATTGAGGGTTATAACGTCTATCTGCATGGTCAAGGTTTATTAGATCTAGATAAGGCCACACGCCCAGTAGGTAATTTAGGTATTCCTACTACAGGCAGGTTAACTGGACCTCGAGCACTTCCTACAAACCCCATACTAGTCACAGGCGGCAGTGCAAGCACAGGGGGAGTTGGCAGCATTATTGTGTTAGATGATTTTGACAGAGATTTTGGTATAGATGCAAAATTCTTTACAGCAAGAAAAACTACAAAAGAATTTAATCCTGTTCAGGCATTCATGCCTTATGACTCAAAAAACTCTTACAGTCTGCTTAATAACTACAATCAAAGACTAAGTTCAGCATCAGGAAATCTAGAGTTATCTGTTTATCAAGATACTAATAATGCAAACTTTCAAGTGCCTGGTATGATTGAAGTCGCTTATAAAGTACACGATTTTAAATTTACGGCTGCTCATTTTACAGAACAATCTACATGGCTAAGCAATTCATTTGTAGGTTCTAATAGAGAAAGCTCTACCTTGGTGTTAGGATTAGGTATAGATACACCATTATCTGAAAAAAGTAGGGTATACGCTAATGCTATGAATGGCATTACTTCAATAAAAAGTTTTAGCGATAAGGTTACTGGACTGGATACAGCCTACAGTTGGTCTTGGACAGCTGGATTAGAAAGAGATCTTGATAAGATTGGTACAATTGGATTAATGGCATATCAACCAGTAAGTGTATATAATGCCAGTGCCAATGTTAATATGCCTGTAGGCATAGATCAAAACTTGAATGTTATTCAATCAACTCGGACCAATCTTGCCGCAGATACTAAAGAAACTAGGTTAGGTCTTTATTGGAAATATACAGATAATAACAGTTATGCATCTGCATTTGTAGAAACAAGATACAACTATCAAGGAGAAAATGGACAAAAAGACACAGCGGTTGCCTTCCGAGTTGGAAAAACTTTTTGAAATATACAGATGATTTCATTCCTTTCTAAATATTTTTTAGACTGCCTAGACAAATTGGGCAGAAAACGCATAGTATTAGATCGGCAAAGTGCAGAGCCTTACCTAGAAAGGTATTATATTTTTCTAAAGGATAGAACTTGGTTTCCTTTTAATATTTTTTTACACAAATTCCTCAAAAGCGATCCGGATGATGTTCATGATCATCCTTGGCCATATACTACTCTAATATTAAAAGGTGGTTATTACGAATGGCTTCCTGAATTTAATGTATATGGAGAACAAGTTGGAGAGAAACGTTTATGGAGGGGTCCTGGTCATTTTCGTTTTAGTACTGCTCACAGTTTTCATCGTATAGAATTAAAACAAGGTATAGAATGTTGGACACTGTTTATGCCAGGACCTCAACGCAGAGAGTGGGGATTCCTTGTAAATAACAACTGGATACATCATTCACAATATCTAGAGGAGAAAAAAAATGCCACATAAAAAAGAAAAGGTTGTTAATACATATGACCAAGATGACGGTCCATTGACCGAAGAGCAATTAGCTCAACTACCTGTTCAACCAATTCAACAATTTGAAATAGATTGGGACAAGATCGCAGAAAATGTTCGTGCAGCAGATCTGCTGATAAAAACTAAACCAATTGTAAAACAAGTAGAAAAACCTAAAAAAATTAAAGTCTCATCTAAACCTAAAAAAAATGTATAATTCTAGAAAGATATTCGACGGACCTGAAAAAATAGAGGAGCATGACCCTACTTGGACAGGAATTTTACAAGAAGATTTTCATGTCATAGTATATAGAGACAAATACCCCGTAACTAACGGACATATGCTATTTGTTCCTAAATACAACACAATTGATATTCTTAAACAGGCCTTTGAAGGTGCTGTTAGATATGGCAAGGACAAAGTTATAAAAAAAGAATGGGACGGATTCAATATAGGTTTAAACTACGGACTTGCTGCAGGACAGACTGTGGAATGGCCTCATATACATCTTATTCCTAGACGTCATGGCGATGTAGAAGACCCTGTAGGCGGTGTAAGGAATATAATTCATGGCAAGGGCAATTACAAAACAACTAATCAAATTTAGTAATCAGCTGGTCCTCTTCATTTAAACAGGCCTGCATGGTACATATCTGAGCAGATGTGGGCGGTAACCATCCATGATTCCAAATATTGCCTAGGGGTTGATTTCTACAATAAGCTCCGCTTACAAAACCATTAGTGTCTATAATGAGTTTTTCTATGCCTGCGTTGCACAATTTACCAGTATATATATGGTCGCTTTGAGATATATTCTCATGTAATCTTTCTACTACAGTTGTTTGTTGAAACTTAATATTCTCTTCTATAAGATATTCATCGCCACTCATTATTCTTAGTTGTCTTTCTGTGTAGGGGTATTGACCTCCGTCTTTACTGGCTCCGTGGTATAATACAGATTTTCCTACTATAAAATTATATTTTTTTTCAATTTCAAGTGCTCTGCTCCAATCTTCATCAAAATGATTAGGCCTCATAGGCACTTCAACATGTATTTCTTTTTCTTTGTCTAGAAAAACAGATATAATATAATCTATTAATGAAGGATTTTGCCAATAATGATAGGACAAAAAAAGTCTATCAATGTAAGGTTCAATAGCCCACCAATCTAACCATAATCTGCCACCGTTTGTGATTAGATCACATTGTCCATTTAAGGTCTTACACTCTTTTAGTAAAGCAGGAAAATAATCAGTGTCCAATGGTTCTCCGCCATCGAAATACCAATCAGTTATTCGTCCCAAGGATTCTGCCCATTCATTAATAATTTTGGCCACTTTGATATAATCATTGATATGTTTGGGTTCTTCTCCTCCACGCAGTCTTCCTGGACAATAGGAACATTCTGCTTTACAGAAAGTATGAATTTGCCATCTAATTTTAGTTTTAAGCATTGACAAACCTAAATAATTGTGTATAATTACTTATCAAGAGGTGCTCATGAAAAAACTTAAGGTATCAGAACTTTTTTATAGTATACAAGGAGAAGGTCGCTACATGGGTGTTCCTTCTATATTTTTACGGGTATTCGGCTGCAATTTTACCTGCGATGGATTTGGAATGCCTAGAGGAGAACGATCAAATGAACGGAACTTGGTTGCAAATAGCATTACAGAGTTTAAGCAGTATAGAGATTTACCACTTGTTCATTCCGGTTGTGATTCTTACGCTAGTTGGGATCCTAGGTTCAAAGACTTTTCACCACTACTTACAACAGATGCCATTGCGGAATCGATTAGAGAACTTCTTCCGTTCAAAAAATGGAAGAGGGAACATCTAGTAATCACAGGTGGAGAGCCATTACTGAGTTGGCAACGCAGTTATCCTGAACTGTTAAATCATCCCTATATGGATGATCTAACAGAAATTACTTTTGAAACCAACGGAACTCAAAGACTTCATGAGGATTTTAAACTATATTTGGAATTATGGTCTAATAGAACAGACAGAGAAATTACATTCAGTGTCAGTGCCAAACTTCCAGGTAGTGGTGAGAGATGGGAAGATGCAATTAAACCTGATGTTATCTGCGATTATGAATCAGTGGGTTGGACTTATCTCAAGTTTGTGGTTGCCACGGAACAGGATATTAAGGACGCTCTTAACGCTGTAATCGAATATCGCAATGCAGGATTTAAGGGAGAAGTCTACATGATGCCGGTTGGTGGTGTCGAAAGTGTTTATAGTCTAAATAATAAAAACGTGGCCTTGGCCTGTATGGAACACGGACTAAGATACAGTGATAGACTTCAGGTGCCACTCTTCAAGAATGAATGGGGTACGTGATGAAAAACTTTTTTAAAAAACTATTTGGCTTTGAAGAAATAGACAGGGCCATTGAAAATATGCAGTCTTCGCCGGACCCACAGACTCATGAGCCTACACCAAAAGAACGTGCTACTCAAAATAAAGAACCATGGGTAGCTGTTCTAGAAACGCATGTTAATAAAGATAACATTAGGAACGGTTTTTTTGAACTTGACTGGAACGAATATTTTGTGCTACAATTAAGAAGTGCTGGATATAAAGGCGACACAGACGAGGCGATTGTTAATCAATGGTTTACTGAACTGTGTCGCAATGTAGCCGCAGAAGAGGGTATAGACATGAGCCGCAGAGGTACTGGCTATATAAATGTAAATAACTTAGGAAACGGACGTTCCGAGGTCAGTTAATGACGAAAACATATATACTGGTAGATACCGCAAATTGTTTTTTTCGAGCCCGACATGTGGTTCGAGGTAATCTAGAAGATAAAATTGGTATGAGCATACATACCGTATTAGGTAGTGTCCGCAAGGCGTGGCGTGATTTTAAAGGCGATCATGTTGTATTTTGCCTGGAAGGCCGCTCGTGGCGCAAAGATTTTTACGAGCCCTATAAGCGTCAACGTTCCGAGGCACGTGCTGCCCAAAGTCCCCGCGAAGCTGAAGAAGATCGCGTGTTTTGGGAAACGTTTGATCAGTTTAAAGAATTTATCGCTAACAAGACAAACAGTACAGTTCTACACCATCCCCAATTAGAAGCAGATGATTTAATTGCAGGTTGGATTAAATCACACCCCAATGATCGTCATATTATTATTAGCACAGACGGGGACTTTGCTCAACTTATTAGTCCAAATGTAACACAGTATAATGGTGTCATGGGGATCACTATCACCCACGAAGGTTACTACGACGAAAAAGGCAAACCTGTTGTAGACAAAAAGACCAAAGAAGTGAAACCTGCACCTAATCCTGAATGGTTATTGTTTGAAAAATGTATGCGCGGTGACACTTCAGATAATATCTTTAGTGCCTATCCGGGTGTTCGAGAAAAGGGCACTAAAACCAAAATTGGCCTACGTGAAGCATTTGTAGACAAACAAAATAAAGGTTATGCTTGGAATAATATGATGTTGCAGCGTTGGGTAGATCATGAAGGCAAAGAACATAGAGTTATAGATGACTACAATAGAAATGTTCAATTATGCGATCTTAATGCTCAACCAAAGCATATTAAAGATATTATTAAAGAAACTATCAATAATGAAATAAATCAAAACAAAAATATAGAACAAGTAGGTATTAGACTCATAAAGTTTTGTTCAAGTTATGATTTACAAAAAATTGCTGAACAGGTTCAAAGTTATGCAGAACCTTTAAACTCGAGGTATATACATGAACCCATCTGCTAAGGTCTTAATTCCAAATAAGGAATGGATTATACAAGAAAATAACAATAAAATAGGAAGTGTCAGTAAATTTAAACGTGGATATATTTTTATTAAAAACGGTCAGTCTTTGTTTTTTAAAAATCTAGAAGAAATCAATTCTAGATTTGGCATCAATATAAATGAAAATAATGTCCATAAATTTGTAGCATCAGATACAAAGGATTATAAAATATACGATTTTTCATGCAGCTCGAAACCATACGATCCTGTATACAATATAAAGAAGAAATTGCCGTTATTTGCAAAAAGTTCAAAAAGTAAAAGTCAATACTGTGCAGGATATTATGTTATCAAATTCCGTAAAGGGTGGGTCAAAAGTTTCTGTCCTAAACTAATTACACTAGAAAGATATCCGTTTTTTGGTCCATACAAAACAGAAATGGAAATGAAAAATCAATTAAATATAATTAACAGATATGAAACCACTTAACACGTTACCTATTGAAGAATTTCTTAATAAAGCTCGTGTAGCCCTAAAAGCTAATCAAAAAGATATGACCTTAAGTATTAAAGAAGTAGCTGACCTACAGAATAGCCTAAGTATAGTAATGACAAGACTAACAGGAGAACTAGATCAAATTGCATCTCAATCTGGTAGTGGAGATATTCAAATTAAAATGAACGGCGGATCTTGGTAAAAAACGGCTAAATATATACGCACTTATCGGAGATGTGTATATGAGCAGGCCTAAACCAAAAGTATTATTAGAAATAACAAATAAAAAAACCTATAAAACTGAACAGGTATTAGAAGCCGACGCCATTTGGGCTGTTTTTTATAAGGACAGTCCCATAAATCTTAAAACTAATAGTATGATTGCAGGGCATATAAGTCCAAAATATAAAAAAGTCAGTTTCTCAAATAGTGGTCACGCCTTCAATTTGGCTGAAAAACTTAATAAATTGTTTTCTACATCTGACTTCGGCGTTGTCAAACTAATCACTGGAGAAAAAATATCCGATGAAGATCAAGCATGATCTTACACAGATTGTGGCTCTATCATTGGGTCTTCCTATTGAGCCAAAAAATGTAAAAAAATACATAGGCCTATGGTGGTGGAGTCCTATTGAAAAACAAGGGGGAGGACTCAAACTTAAAGAACAAGGCTTAGAGGCACTGGTAAAAGCAGACATAAAACATCACCGCATAACAGTGGAAAATTTTCCAGATGCTACCAATAAAAATATCATATACTTGGACAACTATATTGACTGCCCGTGGTATTTAAACAACAGGTATATCTATGTTTTCAGTGAAAGAATGGCAATCCAATTAGTTTTGTATTCTGGTAATCTACAGAAATTCTTGGAGGCAAAAGCCTACAGGAACAGATTGACAGCGAGTAAGGTTTAGCATATAATATACATATATTGAAACAGTCAATATATATCTTAAATATTTTTTAGAGAGCAGCTATGTCAGAAAAATTATCAGCTAACCGCACTGTTACTCCTAACGAAGCCAAGCGTTCGCTTCGTAAGTGTATTAAAATTCAACGCCCTGTGTTTATGTGGGGTCCTCCAGGTATTGGCAAATCAGATATCGTTAAACAAATTGGCCAAGAATTCAATCGCGAAGTTATTGATGTTCGTTTAAGTTTATGGGAGCCCACAGACATCAAGGGTATTCCATATTATAACAGCCAAGCCAACACAATGAGTTGGGCACCACCTGCAGAACTGCCCACTGACCCAGAATCTAGTGCTATTCTGTTCCTTGATGAGCTTAATTCTGCGGCTCCTGCTACACAGGCAGCGGCTTACCAACTTATTTTAAATCGTCGTGTAGGTACTTATGTTCTTCCAAAAGGTGTAGCAATCATTGCCGCGGGCAATCGCGAAACTGACAAAGGTGTTACCTATAGAATGCCTTCTCCGTTGGCCAATCGTTTTGTACATTTAGAGCTGCGTACTGACTACGACGATTGGTTACAATGGGCTACTAATAACCGCTTGCATGAACAGGTTGTAGGCTACGTTGGTTTTGCCAAACAAGATCTCTACGACTTCGATCCACGTTCTTCAAGTCGATCATTTGCTACTCCCCGATCATGGAGTTTTGTCAGTGACCTTTTGCACGACGACGATTTAGATGAAGGCACACTCACAGATTTGGTTGCTGGTGCCGTAGGTGAAGGTCTGGCTGTTAAATTTATGGCACATCGTAAAGTATCTAAACAGATGCCTAAACCAGAAGAAATTCTTGTAGGTAAAGTTAAGAAATGCGAGATTAAAGAAATCTCTGCTATGTATTCATTGACTGTTTCTCTCTGTTACGAGCTTCAAACCGCACATCAAAAGAAATCCAAGAACTGGGACGAAATGGCTGACTACTTCTTTGAATTTATGATGGATTGTTTTCCAACAGAGTTAGTGGTTATGGGTGCCAAAGTTGCCCTTACTAGCTATCAGTTGCCCTTTGATGCCAGCAAACTCAAGAACTTTGATAGGTTCCACGAGAAGTATGGTAAGTTCATTATCCAGGCAATGGAATAAAAAAAGGCCCATTAGGGCCTTTTTTATTGACAATTGTATGTTTAGACTGTATAATAGATATATAATGTTAACAAGGAGTGCAAAATGGCTGTAATGAAGTCTGAAAAAACTAGTAAGATTGAGGCACGTGAATTTAGTCAATCTGAGAAAAATAAAATAGTTGAAAAGCTGGTAACCGCTCGAATCGGTCTGCTACTGCGTCATCCGTTTTTTGGCAATCTTGCCACACGTATGAAACTAATTGATGCTACAAATTGGTGTCCTACATTGGCCACAGATGGTCGTAATTTTTACTATAATAATGATTTCGTAAATAAACTGACTCCTAAACAGGCCGAGTTTGGATTCGCACACGAAGTTCTACACAACATATTTGACCATATTGGTCGTAGAGAAAACCGCGACCCGCAACTCAGTAACATTGCCGCAGATTTTGCAGTCAATCAAATCCTAAAAGATGAACGTATCGGCGAAGTACCAGATTGGATCAAAATTTTCCAAGACAACAGATACCGTGGCATGAGCTATGAGGAAATCTATTCGGACCTTGAAAGCCGCGCCTGTAAAATAAATATTGGTTCTCTAGGAGAACTGTTAGATGAGCACCTAGACGGTGAAGGCGACGGTGAAGGTGGTGATGAAGATGGTAAGGGTCGTCCTAAACTTACTCCAGATGAAAAGAAAGCCATACGAGATGAAATCAAAGAGGCCATGATAGCGGCTGCACAGGCCGCTGGCGCAGGAAAAGTGCCTGCGGGAATCGCCCGTCTTATCAAAGACTTTACTGAACCTAAAATGGATTGGCGCCAATTGCTGCGTATGAATATTCAAAGTATTATCAAAAGTAACTACAGTTTTAGCCGCCCGAATCGTAAAAGCCAGCATTGCGGTGCCATATTACCAGGTCTATTAAATGAAGAAACCATTGACGTATCAGTTGCGATTGATATGAGTGGCAGTATTTCAGATTCACAGGCCAAGGACTTTATCAGTGAAGTAAAGGGTATCATGGAGGAATACAAAGACTTCAATTTAGATCTCTGGTGCTTTGATACTGAGGTTTATAATTATGCCAAATTCACCGGTAATACTGCTGACGATATCATGTCATACCAAATTAAAGGTGGCGGTGGTACACTGTTCGAAGCAAATTGGGAATTTATGAAAGAAGAGGGCATTGAGCCAAAACGTTTTATTATGTTCACAGACGGCTATCCTGGAGGCTCTTGGGGCGATGAGGACTATTGCGAAACCCTGTTTGTAATTCATGGTAACGAAACCATAATTGCACCGTTTGGCCAGACTGCCTACTATAAATAAACTTAGTAGATAATGTCTTTAAGTAGAGGTGAACTTAATCCGTTGGGTGTTTTGGGACAAAGAAAGTTAACTTTCATTCCAAAACACTTTGTTAAAATATCTATTCCTATATATTTTTCTATTGAAATAGATAATTGGATTAACTACAACCTTAATGGAAGATATGCTATTAAACATAAACTAGTTATAGATCAATCTAACAAACTAATTGAAACATTAGAAATCGGACTAGAAGATCCTATGGAACTTACCATGTTCACATTAGGATGCCCATATTTACATGAAAAAGGAAAGGATTTATTTTAATGGAAAATCAAACTGCTCAACCAGAACTTAGCCTCACTGATCTTGCCAATATTAGATCAATTATTGATACTGCCTCACGCAGAGGCGCATTTCATGCCGCCGAAATGAGTGCTGTAGGTTCCGTATTTGATAGGCTCAATAACTTCTTAACTGCGGTTACACCTAAACCATCAGAAGAAGCAGCACCACAAGAATAAGGAATATAAAATGAAGCATGTAGGTAAGATGAAAAACAACGGAGCAAAAATAGTCATTGTATATAGGACTATCCCTGGCGATTCTAACAGTGCTCTGGTAGTTGGCACCAATGGTTTAGGTGAAAGTTATCACGATGCTCTTATGAGTTTAATACAAGATTCAGCAGGACAAAATGCACATGAGTTAGCAGATATTCTATCTGTAAGATCTTTCCCAGATGGTTCTAATATGTTGCAATTTTTGCACACAAGAGGACATCTTAAAAAGGTTCCTACAAATGGTGTTTTGGTTACTCCTACACCAAATGACAGCATACCACTGAGCGAACTCAATATTCTAATTGCAGAACAAAAAGGCATTACAGTAGATGAACTGGCAGTAACCGACGGTTCAAAATCCAAAAAGAAAAAAGACGATGTAACAAAAACTACTTCATCTAGTGTATCAGGTGAAGACTATCACGAAGAACTGCCTGTAGACGTCAAACCTACAGATGTTAAGGTTACTTCGGATATAGATACACCTGTTACTGCTTCTGCTCTACGTACAATGGCAGATAAACTGTTTAAAGAAGCACAGGCATTAAGGAAAAAAGCTGAGGAAATGGAACCTTCTATAAAGAAAGAACGATCAACAAAAACAGCCAAGGTATCTTAATGAATTTTAAAGTAGGCGACCGGGTAGTTAAAGTATCTGGTTATACTTGGCCTGGTGTGGTAGTCAGTGTGTTTGATACACTGAAAGGTGAACGAAGAGTTGTTGTAGAATGTACCGTAGCAGAAGTAGCAGGCGCACTTCATATCTATAATGAAAATCAACTAAAACTGTCAGACAATGACTGAACAATCATATCTAAATACACTTCAAGATATTTTAGATAATGGTGAATATAGACCTGACAGAACAGGGATAGGAACCATTTCAAAATTTGGTTTAAATATGAAGTTTGACTTAACCAAAGGATTTCCTGCGATCACAACAAAGAAATTGGCTTGGCTAAGTGTGGTAAGCGAATTACTTTGGTTCATTGAAGGCAGCGGAGATGAATATAGGCTAAAAGAAATACTATATGGAGAACGGTATGATAGCCGTAAAACCATATGGACTGATAATGCTACTGCACCTTATTGGACGTCTAGAAAAGTTGCAAGACATGCAGGAGACCTAGGTAGAATATACGGTGTTCAATGGCGTAGATGGCGTAAGCCACTAATCAGAGTCAATAAGGTTATATTAGCCAACCATGATCAACTATTAGATCTAGTGGATGGGATTAAAAAAGATCCTTATAGTAGAAGACATATTATCACAGCGTGGAACCCAGGTGAACTTGAATTAATGGCTTTACCACCTTGCCACATGATGGCACAATTTTATGTTACAAACGATAAAAAATTAAGTTGTCAGATGTATCAGCGTAGTGCGGATATGTTTCTGGGGGTGCCATTTAACATCGCTAGTTATGCCTTGTTTACACATATGCTTGCTCAAACATGTAATCTCGACGTAGGGGAATTAACTATCGCTCTAGGGGACGCTCACATTTACACTAATCATATAGATCAAGTAAAAGAACAACTACTTAGACAACCTTTAGATATGCCAAAACTTGAATTGAATTCGGATGTAAAAGATATAACTAAGTTTACAATGAAAGATATATCTTTAGTAAATTACAAACACCATGACGCCATAAAAGCAGATATGGCTGTTTGATTACCAAAAATGTGCCCCTAAATTTATTTTTCTCCAACTATTAGTGGCGGTGCATACATACAAAAATCCACCGTCCCAAACCATAGTTCCCTTTTTTCCTGTAGAGTTCGATGCTGTAGGAACAGTAACATCTAACCCAAATTGAACACTACCGCTAATCTGAATATTACCTAAAATATTCAATCCGGCTACAGTTTGCGTGGTGTGGTCAGTAATATAATTATAGGCAGAACTATCACTTACGTTAAAAGATTCGTGAGTAATATAACCTATAACATTGTCGTAATTCTTTATTAAGGTTACGTCTCTAGGATCATCATCTATGTCATTAATTACAGTAGAGGGCAAAACCCAACCATTTTCACCAACTTCTGCAGGAAATGCTGGTCCGACAAGATAGACAACTCCATCATAATAAGTTTTTAATTGTTCATCGGTTGTATCCCACCACAGATCCCCAGAATTCAAATTATCAGGCTCTTGATCTGCGGTAATAGCTCCGGCAACAGGTTTAAATGATCCATCATATACCTTTAATCTCTGTGCTGTGGTATCATACCAAAGTTGTCCTGTTAATGGATTTTGAGGAGGGTTGTTAGTGGACGAAGCATTATTAGCCAATAATTTTATAAGATTATTATTATAAATCTCTCCGTATCCACTATAATTTTTACCAACCAAAGTCAAACTAGTAGATAATTTATCAATAGTTTTGTCTGCCAATGTTACTAAAATTGTTCCATCTGTGTTTAGTATGGTATAAGCCATATTATTCTACCTTAATTATGTAATAGGTTACTTTAGATCCAATGTTAAAATATAGGTTAGGTAAACTAAACAATGGATCGACTCCACCGTAATAAGTTCCTATTACATTAAACAAATCAGGATAATTGGTTTTGTTTAAAACTGCACCTGTACATACCATCCATCCATCCGGTATAGCATTTGTCACTGTAGATCCCGCAAATAATTGTAATGTGCCTGTACTGGAATAATAATTGCGGGCATATACATTTCTGGCATGTATATCTCCAAATGGCTGAGATTTTGTTCCTATGCTATTTGTAGACGTTGTGGCTCTTACGTTATTAACAAACAATGTATTAGAACTAGTAGTAATACCTGTTAAACTTACTGCTCCACTTACACTCACTCTCCCTGTTAACGTAGTTTCACCAGTAACAGTCAACGAACCTAGTGTTGCAGCACTTGTTACAGTAAAGTTTCCTGTTACCTTAGTATTCTTTTTTAGATTAATTTGTGTAAGATCTACATCAACTATTGGGTTCGAATCACCTAATAATTTAACTAAAAATTTACCACTTGCTTTGTTATTATAAACAACTGCATCATCTGAATCTTTGTAAAATTGAACATATTCAGTTGTAGGTGTGCCATCAATTCTTATTACAACACCATCTCTACCTTTTGCCGCTGTTTGGTTTGATGGCGTATTATAAATGATACTGCCAGTTATTAACTGTCCATTAGCCGTACTATCATTTTTTCTAAGATAACTTGTAGCAGCGAATTCTCCCAACTTATCTGCATTAGTTGCTGTGCCTTGAAATTTCGCCACAGTTCCAACGACACCAAATGAGGATGTAGATAAATTTACACCTGGTTTGATGCTGTCAAAACCTTCATAAACAGGCAAATAAGAATTTATTGTAGCAGTAGATGTTATAGAAATTACATTACCATCTGCCCACGTAAACACACAATCATGTTTTATAGATGTATCACTAGCGTCGGTAATTTCCTCAACTGTAACACCAGATTGTTCTGCTCCTCCCGATGACGGTCCTACCGTAATCCAATTATTATTGCTAAACAATTTAATTTGATTATATGCAGTATCAATCCATAAGTCACCGTCTTTCAATGCCTCAGCGCCGTATATTCGTGGATCAGTTCCTTGCTGATATAACCCTGTAGCAGATGGCCAACGAGTCAACGTCGATGAGCCATCCATAATTCTTAGAACTTTACGATTAGGATTGCTAGTATCATACCATAATTGTCCTTGTATAGGATTTTCAGGCGGTATTGGTCCAGCAAAGTTTTCTAGTAAACTTAAAAAATTCTGAGCATATTTCTCACCGTAGTTAGGATAACCTCTACCTAACAGGCTTAAACTTGTATCAACTGTGTTAATGCCCGGAGGCATTGGTGGAACAACTACTGTAGAAGTATTTGTAGGATCCGAAAATCTAAGAGTATATCCTGACATAATTACATTCCATCAGTTAGACTCTGTATTCTAACTGTATAATCAATCTGTATCATTCTGTTCAGAGATTTTTGAACAGGATGAAAAATTACATGTGTTAACAAATCTCCTTGGCCTTCTCCGTCTGGACTATAAGAACGTAAACCTAACTCGTCAAAAACATATGTTCCTTCTGAGTTGGTAGCATTATCAAATGCCGCCTGCCCTGCTGGTTCTCCAAAATCTAATAGACAACTTACTAGAATATCACTGTAGGTAGTGCCTAATACGTGTCTTACTTCCATAAAATTTCTAGCAGGATCTATACTACTAGACTGCTTTGCATCTACGACTTTGTAATAAGTTTCATTATAAAGCGCACTATTTAGACCAACAGTGTTTGGTGTTAGATAGGTAATTATTCCAGTTTCGTCAACTCTTGTTCCACCATTACCAAAAACCATTTCACTAATAGTGCCGAAACCTTGATTACTTATACTCCTCGCCAGGGCCAAACTAAAGTTCTCATAATGAATAGCATTACGCTTATCTATGAACACTTCTTTTGTCATAGGATCAAATATCTTAATATGACCTTGAATCCTAACTGAACCTTGCTCGTTAGGCTTCTTTTCTTGTTGATTTTGCACAGTATTAGACTGGTTTTTGTTGTCTTTATTATTCATCATAATATTTATTCCGCTATATCAAGGCCATGTTAGGTCAAAGGGTGCCCTGCCCCATAGGTTAACACCAACACAGACATAGAGATATCCAGTGTCATAGGCTATTTCACCTACAGATCCGTTACTACTGGGAGACAACGGCACAGCAGAAACTACCAAGGTGTTAGGTCCAGTAGCACCTGTAGCACCTGCACCTGTTGGTCCCTGTGGCCCTGTGGCCCCTGTGACCCCTATAGGCCCCTGTGGCCCGCTAGGTCCTTGTGGTCCTGTTATACCAATTGGTCCGCTAGGTCCTTGTGGTCCTGTTATACCAATTGGTCCGCTAGGTCCTTGTGGTCCTGTTGCTCCAGTAGGCCCTTGTGGACCGGTTGGGCCACGAAAACCCGGAAGACCTTGAGACCCTGTTGGACCATCTACACCGCTAGGTCCACTGGGTCCTTGTGGTCCAGTTGCCCCTGTAGATCCTTGTGGTCCTTGAGGTCCTTGTGGTCCACCGCTGGGTCCTGTGGGTCCAGTTATACCAATTGCGCCGCTAGGCCCGCTTGGTCCTTGAGGTCCTGTGGCGCCAGTGGCGCCTGTGGCTCCCGACCCTGTAGCACCAATTGATCCGCTTGGTCCCTGAGGTCCTGTGGATCCTGTAGATCCAGGTACGCCATATCCAATAGGTCCTTGAGGTCCGCTAGGTCCTTGTGGACCGGCTACATTACTGGCAGCACCAGTAGCTCCTGGCGCACCGGTAGCTCCTGTCTGACCTGTTATGCCAGTTGGACCCGTTGCACCCATGAAATCATTGCCCTGTATCTGATTAATAAGAGTTTGAAATCTAATTCTCTTAGCTAAACCATAATCAGATACAACAAAAAATGTTTCGTTGGTAGCGGTATTCAGTAATTGTATTTGCGATATTTTTGGCATATTATAATTCCTCTAGCGGCTCATTATCTTGGTCTGTTAGGGCAAATCCTCCCTCATTAGTGATTGCAACATCGCCACCATAATAGTAACTATCTGGCAATTCAGCAGGTCTAGCCTGTAAGAATCTTGCAGGCACTGTGGTGCTGGTCATTAGTGAATATGTAGATGTGCTATTTACTACATCGTTCCATACATCCTCTGCATCAAATTCACGTTTAATAATCACTAACTTAATATTCTGCTGCACACTCTCTTTAATATTTAAACTAATAGTTTGATCTTTTATACTAAACTCAGGTGGTAAATAATCTATGCCGCTGTATTCATAACCGTTGAACGAACCATATTTGTCAGAGTTAGTATAAACCCAAACTTGGTTAGTAGAAGTAATAACATAGGCAGTGCCTAATACTGTAGTTTCTGGAAGATAGGACACTTCAGATATCCATCTATTTTTACGGCCTTCCTCAGAATTCTTTATGGAATTTTCAATTTCCTCATCAGTCAATGAACCACTATTCCCTACATAATTAGACACCCAATAGTTTAATTCGCCTTGGTCTGGATTTCTATTAAAATACTTTAGATAATATCCAATTACCGTAGGAGCATAATTAGATGGATCAGCAACAGAAACAGTGACACTTGTGCCGTAAATGGGAGGTTTAGGAATATTTAAAAAGTACGGTGTATCATAGGTAAACTCTATGTCCTGCCTAAATGTTCCAACTTTGTTCAATACTCTACCGCCGTAAACAACTGTAACTTGGTCCTCTAATCTAATCGGATTTGGCACTGAGGTTGTTGTGTTTATTGTATTTAAAATTATTCCATCGTTGGTCAGTGTGCTATACGAAACTGTTTGACCAAGATAATTTGTGCTTACTGTAGATGTAGTAAACGACAATGTACTAATGTAGTAGGTATTACTATTTGCCTGTGTATAATGCACCTGTTTTAAAATTCTTTCAGTAAATGGTATTGTCTGTTGACTACCTTGATCAATAACTTTTGTATTTTCACGTGAATAAAAACTTGGGCTTGTTCCTAGCGTTCCTCTTCTTAGCTGAGACAATACATTGCTAGCAACCTTAAAAAATTCAATGCGTTCGGCATCTACAATGATTACTCCTGGAAGATTTTTTTCTATGTCTGGACTGGTTAAAACTTCTGCATCAGCCACATGAATTTCTAGATCATATACTGATAGAGGTTGAGTAAGATAAGTTGAATTCTCTTTACTTAATCGTTTAAAATGTGTCCTATTAAAAATATCATTAAAAATTCTATAGCCTAAAATTGTAGTGGCTAACTGCTCATTGCTGAACGTAATTATTGTAACCTCATTAACTTCTGAATGATAAAATTTATCTGAGATTTGAATAGTTACTGCATCACCTAGTATTTCATAATCATAATGATTAACTAGAGGAACACCATCAACAATAACCCAGACGTAATCTATGTCTAAAGCAGGACGACTAATCACATAACGTCTAGCAGGGTTACCTCTAAAACGTTCTGTTCTCATCAGCATATCGTCATGATTATTATAGGTTATAACTTTTAATTCATAGGGATATGTTGCCGATCCTGGAGGGGCAATTGTCAATTGATTGCCTACAATATCGTAATCATAACTATATGATCCAGTTTGTGAAATAGCGGCTATGGCTATCACATCACCGTTAACAATAGGCACCAGTATAGAAAAAGTATTAGGAATTCCACTATAAGCATAATCAAAACCTCTTCTTAGTTCTCTTCCATTTAAATAAGCCCTAACATCTGTAACACTTCCATAATTTACACCGTATGTATCAATTTTATAGGCTGTAATTAAAGCATTGCTTACTTTGAAATAAGTTACATCAGGAGGACGCAAAAGTTTTCTTAACCCCGACGAATTAGATTCTACAATAGTTTGAGCCACTACTGGTTCTATGCTTCCCGGTGGATATGTTAATACCCATGAAACTTCCCCAGCATTATCAACCACCAGTATTTCTTCATTTATTTCATTAAAATATCTTTGAGCTGTTCCAAAAAACCATGCTGTTACTGTAGCGGTCGTAGAGTCATCTATATTGTAGACATTAACTGCTGCTCTATTACTGTTTTCATTTGCATAGGTTAATATATAACCATAATCAGTTGTTGTTGTAACTTCATTAATGGCTGAACCGTTCACTGTAACATAGGCACTTTTAACTGTGCCCAATTGTGCTAAACTTTGCAGTTGAACTGAAGAGGTATTATTTGCTATGACACTAACTGTATCAATAACACCTGCTTCTTTAAAATCTCTACCTCCACCAACACTTATTATACTCACACCCAATATGCCTTTAATATCCTGAGGAGGAATAATTATGTCATTAGAGGACCATTCTATACTAAACTCTGTAGATGTTGTAAAGTTTGTTGTTGAATTATAGGACATTAGCCTATTCTCAAACGTTACCACTAAAGAACTACTGTTAGGTGGAGTGATACTCAAATGCCTTGTGCTTAAGGATCCTGGATAGATAACATAGTAGGTATTAACAATAATAGGGGCACCTTCAGGATGCTTGGTGTAGACATTTATACCGGTACTTTGATTTATTTCTCCCGGAACTAATTCTTCTGGTGCATAAGTGTGGTTAGGGCTTATAAATGCTTCGCCATCAATTGTAATATCTTCAGGATTTATTCCTAATGCTGCTATTCTGGTGCTAGTGGTCCAAGATCCGCCTTCTATAGCACTGTCTAAAATTGTAGTTTCTGTATCATAAGTCCAGAATTCTATACTGGCTATACTGGTTGTGTTAGTGTATGTCCCATCTACAAAAACAGTAGAAATGGTTGCTGTTAAAGGCAGTCGTGTAGATGTTGTTAATGTAACAGTTCTAGCAGAAGTATTTACAGATTGAACTCGTGGCGTAACATTAAAGAAGCTACCAGAAAGTTGTTGTTTGCTAGCACTAATTACGTTAACTAATTGTCCAGGAAAAATACCTGTGGTAGTTGTTAGTGTTAACACCGATGTTCCGCTACTGGCAGTATTGGTAACTTCAATATTAGAATAAAATGCAATATCATCAGCCCAAAAACTTATACCGTAAGCACTGGTGGTTTGTGAACCTGTTCTTTGATCCACTAACCAATTTATGCCCCACTTAGTTGTATAGTTAAATGGCAGTCCTTCTACAACTGTTCTCGGAAAAGTTATACCTTGCATGAGCTGATCTAAATCAGTACCGGGCATACCGTCTGTTGGAGCATAATATTCACTAATACGATCAACTGCATTTAGCAATGCTACATTTTTCTTATACCTAACGGTCAATACCTGGTTAGTTTTAGGTGTGTAATTTAAAAATACCAATTTGGAATATTCTTTCCTATAATCGGTGTTAGCACCAATATAATCTTTATAATAGACCACAGTATAATCACTGCTTAAAACTATTTGACCATCTAACGTGGGCCGAATTTGAGCCTTATCTGGAACAGCTATCCATGAAAGAACAAATTCTGTGTCTGCGCCATTACACAAGAATTTGTCCTCTGTGTCTATTTGTGACACTTCTTGACTTCTAGATGTTCTATCAAACTTCATGCCAAGTGTCAACTCTCTCACTGTGTCATTTGATAACACAGCATAAGCTGAAGCATTTTCTGTAACTGCTCCTCCTCCTGATATTACTACAACAGGTGGTCTTGTATACCCAGATCCGTAATTTGTAACTTCAAACCCTACTACCTGTCCTGACCTAATAAATGCTCTTGCAGTCGCTCCAGACCCATTATCTCCTAATTGGTTTACAAGGGTTATTGTAGGCGTTTCTGTATATCCTGCACCGCCTTTTGACACACGAATACTTCCCACATAATAGGTATAATTATCTACCCATGATTTCCATGGATAAGTTAGCATCCATGTGTTGGTAGAAGTAAATGAACTTGCAGGAACGGTTGCTGGTATCTCCAATGTATTGAATCCATTCTTAGGATCGTCGTAATATGGAGGAAAATCAAAGTCTGTAATGTAGGTATAACTTGGTTCAGTTTGATTATATTTGGTTGTAAAATTTCTAATTTGAGTATGATATGGTTTTACTTCTTTAAGGTAATCTTCATAGTATTCGCTGTTTTGAACTTTATATGTAGATCTTTGATCCAGCGAACCAGCATTATTTGTTACATTTATGAATGAAGTTTTGAATGCCCAATCCAGTCTCTTTTGCTCAGTTAATGCATATTTTATGGCTTTAAAGAATAAAAGATTATAATGAACTTTTAAATCATTTATAAACAAATCTTCCTTAATAGCTTTAAGTATATAAGATGTTTCTACGTAAGGCTCGTAACCGCTGTAATTCCAAATCAAATCTTTTATCTGTAATGATCCTTTTTCTAAATAAACTAAATTATAGCCCTTGCTAAATGAGCCAACTGTGTCATCATCTATTTTTTCTAATATTATATAGTTGCCCTGACCGTTATTATTAACCTTAACATAATCACCTAGATCAATCTGCTCAATAGTTTTTAGTTGATATATTTCATCTATGGTATATGCGTAATCAACAAACTTATTATATGTCTCGCTGGTCCAATCAATATAATCCCAATAAAGACTAGTATTATAACTCTGAGTAGCGACTCTCACCCAGCCTAAAGAATATCCTTGGTATTCATACTTTGACCACTTACCATTTTGAGTATTATCAACTTCAACTATTGCTGTATAAGGTCTTACTGTAATGGTAGGGGCAGCAGTAAATCCTTGCCCGGTATTTTTAATTGTAGCTGTAACTACTTGACCTAGACTATCAATCTCTAGGTCAATCTCAGCTCCCTTGTTATTTTCAATATTAACTCGAGGTGCATAAACATACCTATATCCAGGTTCAATTATGTTTACTGAAACTATTCTACCGTTATTTAAAGAACAAGATAGTTGCGCCTGTTTTAACATAGAAGTGTTTAAAAAATCTAATCCTTCAGTATCTTCTAATATTATATCATATCGACCATCGCTTACATGGGGAATTTCTTCTTTAGCTTTTAAATTACTTAGATTATATTTTTCTGTAATTCTTTCTGTAATAATAATATCATTTACATATTCAATAATGTTTCTGAGTGCTGTAAATCTATCTGCAAACAGTGTTTGTCTAGGGCGAATTCCTATACCATATTTCTCTCTAAATGTTAAATTAGGATCAGGAACTGGATTACCTAATAAATCTTTACCTAACAGGCTGTCATATAATTTTTTCTCTAGCAACGCAGGAGGCATGCTGGTGGATGAGCCTTCCTGCATCAATAACCATTCTGTATGTCTAGGAATTGAATTATTAATTATATCAGATGAAATATTTAGACTTATTCTATCATCAATTAATATAGGTCCCACATTGGCCAATGCCAGGGCATTTTGATCTATAATTTGACCAAACTGTATTCCATACCCAGTGGGGTTTTCAATTATACTGGCCAGCTGAACAGCAGTGACTCTGCGATTTTTCTTATTAGGCAATATAATTCTATTTTTTACCCAGAAGTAATATACATTGGTAAAACCTCCGGTAGTTGGATTATAAACTTGTTTTACAGAGACAACATCATTTAGAGGATATTTAGGTTGCCCACTTATACCATCAGTTAAACCTTGTGATGTATCCGCAAGCACTGCCCATTCGCTTGGTAATAACTCGGTGCCTACCCACTCGTATATATCTATTGTAGAGCCAGGAAATAATCTACCCCAGTTATTTTTTCTATAACTAAGCTCACCTTGTTCATACCAAACATATTTTACATTGCTGGTATCCCACCATATTTCTCCCACATGCTCATCTAACCAGTTTATTTCTGCATCAATAACTACTTCACTATTTCCCACACTGTAGACCGCGGGATCAATATTAGATTTATACTTGATATCTTCATCAGCGATACCAGCAATTTTCCCTTTTAATGGATCAATTATATCTAGATGCTCAATAACCTCGTCGTTGAATGTATCATATAATGTTAACTTTTGGACTGTGTTGATATCTACCAATTCATCTTGCTGTCTTAAAACACTCCAACTCTTATCAAGAATTTTCTTTTGATACTGATAAAATGCACTTTGAGGAACCTGTTCGCCAATTACAGTTCTATATGCAGGTGCTCCTACATAAACCGAATTATCATTAACAGCTATACTAAAGCCGAAATTAGTTCCTGTGCTAGGATCTAATATAGGTAATTCATCTGCTAATCTAAATTTGTTAAGATAACGATTGTAAACATAAGCAGTCCCGCTGTATTTTACCGTGTCAAAAAATGTTGTAGATCCAGAGTCAAATGTTGTTTCATCTGAAAGGTCTGAGTTAGAATCTTTGACAAACTTTGTTTCGTAAATAGCTTCAGAATTGGCCAATAATGAATCATATCTATCAAAGGTCATTCTTAGATTTTTATTTGTGCCTTGCGCTGTAATAATCAACTCTGTTGAATCAGAATTAACACCGATGGCCTTGCCAAATTTCATACCTGGGTTAGACACAGGGTTGTGTATGATAGATTCTAAATTAAATTTAACAGAATCAGTAAGAGTATTTTTATAAACAGCTACCTTGCCATATGATTGATCGGTGTTGCGTGAATCAGGAGCAGATACAAATAACCAATTGCCATCTGAACTGACAGCTACCGCTTCTCCAAACTTAGCATTTCTTTCAAATGGGCTAGATATAGTCTGTGCCAATGTTATATTGGTTGTTGTAAAAATTGATACAAATCCAGTGTTAGTGTAATAACCAGGTGCGGCAATGGCAACAACTTCAGATTTCTTACTACCACTTATAACCTGTCCCCAGCGTGATCCTGTATTGACTGTTATAGGAGCTGCGATATGTTTTATATATGAAACATTAACCTGATTAGATGCAGTAGTAAAATTATAAACATAGACCGTGCCTGTGCCTGCAATAGAAATATTTGGAGCACCAACTAATAATACCTGTGTATTGCCCAAGTCCAGGTTAGAAACATACACACTAGACCCAAAGCGTTCGTAATTATTAGGGTAAGGGCTAATTAAAGAACCTTGACTGACTTCAGTATTGGTTCCTATAAATGTGCTAATTTTTACCAACCCTTCTTCTAACCTAGCACTAAACGAACCAGTATTTCCAGCGAATCTTAAACCTCCAGAGCTATAAGATTGGCGAGTGTAACTTACCAAAGGTGCACCGGCAAAAACTATACCATATGAACTGGTGTTAAACTTATTCAAATGATAGGCCAATCCTTGACCGAAATTTGTAAACCCTCCGGGCCTATAATAAGTTGTGCTAGGAGAATTCACACCGTAACTTGTCACAAGACTTACATCACCTTCAATTTCATTGTATAAAAATACGGTGCCCGTATTCGTTCCTGTTCCTGCGGCCGCGACAACAAAATTATTATTAGAATCTTTTTGAGTTATTTTATAACCCAACTGTGTTGTAGTATTTTCTGCAACTGTCTTGATACTATAACTATTGTAATTTTTAATTTTTTCAATGACTTGCCAATTATTATTACCATTGTCTAATAGCCAATTCTTTGCGCCGTAGGGCAATCTTAGCAATATATTATCTTTTGGTAAATTATCAAAATCTGCGAATTTTGCTGATTGAAATTTAAAAACTAAACCAACATCTTCAGCGGTAAAGCCAGTAAAGAAAAAACTAGATGTAGTAGAAATTACAAATGAGTTTATTGTAGGAACTTCTACAATTTGATATACACCATTTACTGTGTCTGCAAACTGGCTTATGCTAACCACATCATATCTGTTTATATTATGAGCTTTTTTAGTCTTAAAAATATATCTATCAGTAGAACCTTCTTGCAGACTAACCGATGATAACGCAGAACTACCTAAAACATATCTATATACATCCCAATCTTTATTTCTCTTATTACTGATCCATACATAGTCATCAATCAATAATACTCTATTATTTTCAATATCAGTTAATGAATTTTCGTTATAGGCAGTATAATCAACATCATCAAATCTAACAAACCCAGCAGTTTCAAGTTTAAATATTTCTGTGTCATTGGTTGTTTTGAATGTAGACGACGACACATATCCATCATATGTAATCAACAAATCTGTTTGAGTTGTATAATATATTAGAGACTTATTGTCAATTTGTATTTCATCATTGAAAGTCACAATCTGTGGATTATCTACAAACTCTCCTTCACGCAGTGTTACTTCAATTTGTTTATAGGTCTCAAAAGAACCAAAATGTCCTATTCTAAATGCCCATTCTTCGTTATAAGAAATTTCACCTTGTAGATTATGAATTGCTGCTTTGGCTAATTTTTCAATGGCATTACGTGTGCCCTTTTCTCTAATAAATCCTTGATAAAATTTATATTGAGCAATAGGATTAGTAAAAATACTATTAAGATACGGTCTAGGAGTATATCCAATCAAATGCTGCGCCATCTTTTGTTGGGCAGAATCAAAGTTATCTATATCTAAACTATAAAAATCTTCGAATTGATTGATCTTGTAGTCAAAATTTGGTAACAGTTCTGCTATGGGTTTATCACCTAATAACACCCATTCGGCAAAATCAAACTTATCAGACCCTATAGTACTATTCTTGGCTGTATAATATTTTCCGTTAAACCTTACTACATCTCCTGCATTGTAATTTGTATAATTTTTCCAATTTCTAATATAGGCAACGTCATAAACAAATCCTGGGCTAAAATAATCACCGTTCCAATCGCTGGTTCTAAATCCTGTTAATCTAATTCTTTGTTGCCTATATCCTGTTGCAGTGTTGTATATAGTATCATTAAAAATTGTTGAATTATTTAGAACAATCGCATGTTCTTTTTGAATATTGTTAAGAGTGGCAAAGTATAAACCATCAGTAAAATTTACTGTGTTTATGGTACATAAACCATCTTCTCTGTTAACATTGATATTGTTTTTTGGAATAGGAATACCGTTGGCCTGTAGCAAACTATAGTCATAAAAACTGTCAAAAATATTATCAACTACTGTGTTAGGCAGTTTGAACTTTAGAACATCTGCAAAAGGACTTAGTGTGATAACACTATTGTTTGCCCAATTTTGACTTGCCCAATATAAAAACTCTTCGCCAGTGAATGACCAATCTACAACACGTACAAGATCTGAATTATATACATCAAAAACAAATCCGTGTTCTGTTAACCACTGCCCATAGCCGATTATTAAATCATACACTTCTTGAATACTTGTAAGTTCTGTTCCATATGGAATAGTTTCTGTAAAATTATTAAAACTATTCCAACGCTGCACTGTTATTCCACCTTTAATAGGCAAGTAAGGCATGCGTTGATAATATTGCTCATCAAAATTAGCAGTTGTCTTATGTCTAGTCTTTACACGATAAAATGCATTATTGTATGTTACAATTTGTCCAACTTCATATAAAACCCCTCCCGATGATACTGTGGCCGAGGTAGGATCAGTTTGACTTGAACTAGATGTAGGGGCTGTAGACGAGCTCTTCCAATCCACATAAGGTTCACTAACACCACCTACCGTTAATGTAGGTGTATTAACATTTCTTCTAGGTCTGTATATGGTAAAATATGGATCTTTCTTATCATAGCCTTTGATAACAAAATTGCCATTAGATTTTTGAAGAATTATACCACTGATACTGATAGAACTTACAGGATTACTTACATTTAAAATTAGTTTATAGTCTTCAGGTGGCAATACACTACCTGGACTTGTGCTAGTAGGGTCTATAGCATCAATAACTACCTGCACTTTATCCTTACTAATAAACCCGCCGACTTTATAAAATAAATTAAAGTCTAAATAATCTAAATCTGATCTTAGATCTGAAACGTAATTTCTTGTTCTTGAAAGACCTACTTCAACAACATATTGACTAAATCCAGATAGCAATTCAGATGTTTCTGTATGAATCAAAATATTTTTTAATTTGATAAAATCTAATGTGCTACCATAGGTAATTTGGCCAGCAGCATTTGTTGAAATTCTGTACGGATCATACATGTATGCTGCGTAGTGCATAGGAGAACATAAGGCCATAATCTTCTGCACGGTAAATGGCCAATAGCTACTTCTGCGCCATGCAGATTCGGCAGGACCAATATCGCCTACTTTCCAATTATTTTTCCTTTGTCCTAATTTAATACTATCAACAATTAGGTCAGGGGCTACAAGATCTCCTTGTCCGTCAACTGGTATTAAATTTAATAGACCGTCTCTAGCATAAAGAGTATCTGTTCCTTGTCGTGTTCCTTGCCTAATTATACCCAAAGATAGGTCTTCCCATAAGGGAAGATTACCAGATGTATATGGAGCAACTCCATACTCATCATCCCACCATGCAGGTTTTTCTGTGAAGCCTAACATCTCCCAAGGATGAGTATGAGGACGATCTGTTCCATATAGGTACCTATACACAGATCTCCAAGATCCTGCAACATGAGTATCTATGCTAGAAATATATGCTCCGGTATAGTTCCAGGTCCAAGGATTATCTTCATCAAAGGCCGTATTTGTTTCAGGATCTATACCATAAAATCCGCTCCATCTAATAAAATCTTTAGTTATAATTTTATTAATATCAAGTTCACTGAACAAATTATTCTTAAATGCACCTATTAACAATTCATTGTAATCTAAAAGATCTCGTCTAAAATTTACTTTAATATTATTGTAGACTCTCTTTTCAAATTCTAAAAGAACGTCATCTCTATAATCATTATAACTTCTAATAATACTTCCATCGTGGCATTGGATAACATAAACCGGATCAATATATGTGTCGTCTAAATATTTTGCAGGAGTATACTTCTGGTAAATCCCTAACTTAGTAGGTGTAGGCGGAACATAAGATCCTACTGTGGATGTATATTCTACAACTTTTAAAATGTCACCAACAGATGGTGCGAACAATAATTCTATAGCAGCATCATTAGGTACAAAATTATAATCTTGGCCTACTATAAGTTGAACATTATTTAGATATATTAATACAGATTTTTCACTTAAATTTAGAAGATTAAATTCACTTGAAATTGGATATTCTAAATTGTTGATGTTAGTAACTGTCCATTCACGAATAGTTTTATCTGACCCGTATCCTAACATATCAGAGTAATAATAAGAACTTAATAGATCTTTATCTGAATTAAGTTCTTTTAATATTTGATCAACAGCATCAATTGGTGTTGTGGCATCTGTTATATCTGAAATTTTTCGTAAAAATGCTAATTTAAATTGATTATAATGATCGGATGCTTTATCTAACGCAGTAATAACACTGTGTTCTTTTTTGCCTATGAAAAATAAACTAAAAGCAATAGGATTAATATTAGAAATTAATCTTTTACCATATTTCTCTATATTGTCAATATCTCTAAGATTACTATTGCCAGGAAAATTGCCTACAAAATCAGGGCTGGCATCGATCATTGATTTGAGATGATCAGAAACTTCCGTGAACGTCAGCGTTCCAAATTTTTGATTTAAAGGATTATTAGTTAGAGCTAATGGTGATTCCCAATAACCTACCTTTCCTAAATCATTGTCAGTATGTATTTTAATTAATAACTTAGACCCTGAACTTAGCTCAGTGTCAAATTCTATTTGTGCTGTTTGATTAATTGTAGATACTGTATAATCGCCAGCATCTAACTTTTTATTATCAACAAATACTTCAATTGAATAACTAGCAATAGGTATAAAAGATTCTAAAATATACGTAGAGGTTGCTTGATCTAAAACTTTAAATTCTATAATAGGTATACCATACTCTACTGTATCATTCCAAGTATTTTTATACACTTCTCCAGACTGATGACAGTATTTTACAAAAGTCTTACTAGTTTCTAAAGTTGTTCCATCTGAATAAGTTATTAGGGAATTATTCAAATAATCTTCAAATATAAATCCGCCTACTCCTTGATTAGAATAATTTATATTAATGTCGAGTATAGAATCTAAATAGGGTCCTTCTTGATAACCAAATATTTTATTTCCTTGAAAATCAGTGTTTGTAAACTGTTCTCCATCGTTAGTAAATAGGTCAAAAAGTGGTGCTTGATTTAGTGTATCGTGCGATTGCCCTTGAATCCAATTATCTCCATCGAACCACCAACTTGTTCCTTGATATTTGACCCCACTGTTAACAGCACAGACAACTCCTTGTTGAATCTGAGCAACCTCGTGTAATTCTATTCTTTTTCTACCCGCTATAAAAACTATATTAACTTGATATATCTTATTTCTAACCTGTTCATCTGTATCAGCAACAAAAATTATTCTATTTCCTTGCTCTAAGTGAACTTGATCAGCTATATGAGCAGACCTGCCTTCTACTAAACTAAATGCATCAGTAATATAGTCATCGATTAAATCTACATTCGGTAGTCCCTCAGTTCCAAAATTGTATAATTTTAGATCGGGTTTAAACTCAATAATAGGACGTTTAGCACGCTTATCATTTGGATATACAGGAACAAGATTATTAGCTTCTGCACTTTTTGTTATGACTTCTTTATGAAACCATCTATTGTAACGAGACCACGGATTAAGGTCTCTACTTGAACGGTTTATTGTGATATATTCCTGACTGATAGGTAATGCACTGTAATTGTCAAAAGGATATGTGTCAAACGGACTGGAATCAAAATTTTCATCATAGATTTCACTGAGATTAACATTAGTAATTAGGCTTGCTACATCTATTAATTTAATTGCCTTACCAACTCCTTCAACAAAATATTCTTTATCTATATACGAAGATGGAACAACTGTGCCACCAAATCTAATTTTCATTCCATTGGTTAATTCAACACCAGTTCCAGAAGTGTAAAATTGTTTACCTACTATTTCATCTTCTACATTTATAATTGAATCTTCTGCGATATTTCTAACTGCGATAATACCTTTGGCCAAACTAGATGCATCTGCTGCATAGTATAAAGTATCAGGCGTGTCATTGTCCACCATCATGGTTAAGGTGCCTGCACTTACTCCATTATTTGAGATGTTTTGATTATATAAATCATCATTGCCTACACTGGGTTGTGTTTTAATGTAAAATTTATATATAGAATTTATATTAAAATTATAGGTATTACCTCTATAAAGTATTAGTAAAGGATCTTCTGTAATACCGTCTGGACTAAAAACAAAAGAAGTTTCAGTAGCATTGTCTACAACAGTAAATGTAGACGTAGAATTTAGTTGTGTTCCAGTAATAGTAACTGTATCAGGTCCATTGACTAGCCAATAATATTCTTGATAATTAACAAATTTGTCAAGATCTATATGTGGATTGTAGGACGCAAAATGGCTTCTATAAATTTTATCAAAATTCTTGGAATTACCGTTATTGTAGTTAATGGTATTAGTTAAATCATCAATACCGATAACATCTGTAATCTCACCGGTGTTATCCTTAACCACAAGTGCTGGTTCTAATTGATAATCTCTACGAAGTTGACTTTTTTCAGTGAGATATAAATCTTGATTAGGATCGTAATTGGGGACAAGTTTAGATCCTATATAACCATCAATTCTTTCTACACTAGGAGGCTGAACTAGTTGATCGATGGTGCTAGATAAAAACTTAGCATTTTTTTCTGAACGAATAAATTCAGGTAGTAAATTGACAGATTTAATACTCTTTTCAGCCATACTATGTTCCGGATGTATTAACAATATTCGATGAGTTTAATTGAGTTGCGGTAATAGCATCTATCACGTCTATATCATCAGCGGATACATCATTAATAAAAATTTCATTAGATAAACAACTTACCTCATATAAACTTCCAAAGTTGCTTGACCTAGGCACAATCACAAAATTTGTTATATCAGGAGATAACAAATTCATGACATATGTAGATAGTTCACTAAAATAAAAAGATTGTCCAAAATCCCAATTATCAAGATTAAAGAAATCATTAATAGCCAATAATATTCTACTTTTAATTTCATTATCGCTGCTGGTCCTTGCAGTATTTTTAACTGCCTTAAAAGAGGCCTGCAGACTAACTGGCGCTTTTTTTCCAAATAATATTTTATACTTAATAGGTTGAAACACTATCTCATCGCTTATTGTTTTAATAGGCTCTAGCACACCAGAATAACTTTGTTCAAGGCCGGTGCTGGTTGGCGGTAACGGTTCACTACCAATACCTGTCAATAACCATGATCTAAATTCTGTATCATATGAACTGGTCAATAGATAGATATCTATTAAATTACTCTTACCCGGATCTATTCTTCTATCCTCGCTGCTATTATGTTCGTAATGAAATTTAATACCAGACCTTCCAGGATAAGCCAAATAATCAGATTCATATACCCAAGTTGTGCCATCATATGAATTTACTACATTATAACTGTCATCATAAAAATAATAAAGTTGATTTGTAGATGTGCCTTGAGGAACATTATCTGGATTACTATATGCAATAAAACTATCTCTATCTATCAAGGACAATTCCGTTCCGTTGGTAGATTTTTGAAAATAAACAAATTTATCTAATTGCCAATTTCCATCTAAACCTAACACGGTACCTGTAGATTGAGGTTGAACTACGTTGATAAATGAATCTGGATCATCTAATTCACCAAAACTGGTCTTTTCATAAAAACTAACTAGAACTTTTTTAGGATCTACATAACCATCTTGTTCTACAATATTATCATCTACCTGCCATACGTAGTCTTTTTCTAGTGCATAAGTTGTCAAAGGATCTTCATTGACAGATAATACTGTGATTCGATCTTTGACAACGGTATTTGATACATAATCATAATTTACACTATTCTTATCTATAAAGAAAGCAGTTTCCTGTTCACTTTCAAAAATTAAATCTAAATTTCTTGCCCTTACCCTATAGTTTTTTCCTGTCCATGTAAACGCAACCAACCAACTGGAATCTAAATTAGCATCATCTAAGTTTCCTTGGTTAGATAAACCAAAAGGACCAACTAGGTCAAGATTTGAATCTAAAATAATTGTCCATTGTCTAGTTAACTGACTAAAACTTATACCAAAGTTTCTCTGAGCTAGACAAAGATTAACCATTTCATTTTCAAATTGCAAGGTTAATACGTCAACAAATTTTGGAATAATTTCTGTAGGAATAGCGCCTGTAGGGATGTAGGCGCTGATTGTAATAGGACCAGTTCCGTCATCTAGTTGACCTGCTCCGGTATTGCTACCATCACCTACAACTTGAACAACCTTAACCCAAACATAGTTTTTAGTTGAATTGCTTTTATTAGAAACTAACTTATTTGAAGATGAAAAATACTTACCACTAGAAGGTTTAAACTTTACTAAGGCTCCGGGCACTAACCATTTCAAATTATTAGACGTAAAATCTCCAACACTGTAGGCAGTATTATCACTATCTTCTAAATATCCCTTGTTTTGTCCTAGCACAGGAGCGTTCCAAGTTAAGTTTAAACTGGATAAATTGGGCCTTGAAAACTTATCTATGTAAAAAGACTTTAACGAAGGAGCAGCAACTACAGGTTCAACAAGAGTTTTAATGAATCCTAATATTCCGTTACGGTTATTTGATGTAAATTCAAATGATTTTTCTGTATCTTTCTTATATAATATACCGTCAGATGCAAAAATGTTTGTCTTACTATATTTCCCACTAACATCACTAAGTTCAAAGTACTTGCTAACTCCGCTGCTTACCCTATTGACACTTTTTACTTTAATAATATCGCTGCCTAAAGTTAGAGGAGCTATATTATAATCTTCAGCAGTTACCATTCTATTCTGAACGTAAAACGCCTGTGGTGCTTTATTTTGAATACTTACATTACTTTCTGTTGCAGCACTGTTATTAATTGTGTATTGCAGAGCAAATGTCAGTGTAAGTGTATGGTTTTGTCCACTTTTGCTTACATATGGTATCTCAACTACTATACCATTCATCTGTTCTGGCTTAATTGTATACGTTAGACCATTACTTTGCCTATAAAATAGTCTAAATGTGCCCTTAGGTAAATTTCCAAAGTTTCCATCAGCAAAATTTAGATCGATTTGATCTTGATCTCTTGTGGTAACACTAAAAATATCACGCTTGTCATTCTTCAAACTATTGTATATTACATTGTTGCCTACAACATCAGGAACCTTACTCCACAATGAATCATAAGTGCCGTCGCTATCTAACTTCCATAACCACACATCTGTTTGATTGATATTATTAGCATTGATGCCAATTATTTCATTGGCTACAGGATTATCAATTGTAAAGTTACTTGAAGTTAGTTCACCTTGTCTAAAATGCACAAAGAATCCTGTGTTAACACTTCCAGATCCTTGATTATCATTTCTATAGATAAAACTAAATGTGGATCTTGGTCTAGGAGCTTCTTCATAGACAAATAACTTGCCCGAAAATGTGCAGGGAACAATTTCAAATGTCATTGCTGTGCCGTTTATATTCTTTAAAAAGCTATATACAGGCACATCTGTATTACTGCTATTAATTCTATACTGCTCTGTCAGTATGCCATCGATAGTTTCCCTATCGTAGGGCTTACCAAAACTAAAACTTCCCCCCATGGCACTGTTAAGAATACTAATAAATTGTCCATACCAATTACTATTGGTGCTGTCATTCCATCCTACAGTAACATTAGCCAAGTTTAATCCATTAGAATCGATAACACTATCGGTAGTTGCCACGCTGGTTAATTTTAAAAACCCACTACCGGGCACGTTACGTGAAGGAACATAACTAATAAGCTGCGCCAAACGTAGGATACTGTCCCTACGTTGTGCAGTTTCAATGAAATTCTCCCTAGCGTTTAGATCAATTCTAAAACTAAGATTTTGACCTAAAAAAGCAACAAGATCTATTAAAGCTATATATTCACTTGACTCTATAAAATCATTAAAATCTTCAGGATAATTTTCCTGAAGATACTGTATCATTGTTCTTCTTAGAGTTTCAAAATCATAACTTTGAAAATCTGCATTGCGAAAAGATTGATATATCTTTTTCCAATCTTCTGTAACTAATAATTTGTTTGAACTTTTTGGTATCATAGTGAATTAATTTGATACCGTATTTATTATAAAAATAAACTGCTAGTTTTATTGAACCGCAAGACCAATCTTCTGATCAAATTGTAATTTCATATTCACGCTTTGATCTGTACCGTTTAATAACAAGGTAATTTCTAAGATATAACCTTGATCGTATTCTGTAAGATCTAGTTGAGTAGGGGTAACTCTAGGATCACTGCTACAGATATTTGCAATATCTTCTTGCAAAAGAGTTCTGGTTTCTTCAGTTAAAGGTTCCATGATTAGATCCCAAATAATGCTTCCAAAGGTAGGATTCATTACTCGTTCACCTTTACGTGTTCTAAAATGATTTAGTATATCTTGTTTGATTAAATCAAAATCGTAAAGCCTTACGCTTTGATCTTGATTGGCAATCGTGCTAAATCCTTTGTAAAAATGACTTCTTTTTACTGGTTGATTGGCTATAACCCTGCTTGTATTAATGACCTGTGACTTATACGGCATAAGAATATTTATAAGTTGGCAGATCCAGTCAAAATGTCAGTATTTGCTGTGCTATATTTTTCTTTATCAAAGTTTTCATGCTGCGGCCATGGCTCGTGTGTAGGTGCTCGTTGCATGATACTGAGTAGATCATCTGTTACATAAAACTTTCCGTTGCTCCACCCCACTGTTTTATCTCTATTGGGTAGTTTATAAATCTTTAGACGCACAGGATCGGTAGGAGAATCTGCTGTTTTCGCCTGTTCAGCAGTTGGACCATTCATATGTATCTGTTTAGCAGTTTCAATATGACTACCTACTGTGGCAATATTTGTGTTTCCATTAGCACTGAAGTTATTATTTTTTCCTGCCACTATGTTATTATTATTGGTAGTTGTCTGATAATAAGTGTCTAGCACCTTAAGGTGCATGTTTCCAGTAGTTTTAAACATAGTGTCACCACTAGTAATCACTCCAAGGTTAGCAAAACTTAGTTTACCATCCTTATTGGCTATCAATGTAAATTCATTTTCAACATTAATGTTGATAGAATTTCCTACACTTAGGTTAAGATTCCTTAGAGCTTCTAGGTTTATATCTCTATCTGCTCTAAAATTAAAATCAGCCTCTGTTCTAATACTGACGCTGTCCTTGGCATATATATCTATCTTGCCATCACTGGTCATTTCTACCCAAGCAGTGCCCTTGCTGTTAGCAATATAGATTAGATCTTGACTATTATGCAGCAAAATCTGATGTCCAGTTCTAGTTCTAATACGAACAAGTTCATTTTCCCCATCTACATCACCGTCATCCATAACAAAAGTGCTACCACCTAGTCTACTGATAGGAAACTGTCTATTGCCTTGATAGCCAAGTTTGCCTTTTTTACCATTAGGATCTGTCGGTCCTGGAGTGCTAATACCAAAAACTAAACTAGGAGTTTCCCTCCTACTGCTGCTACTAGTTACTCCTCTTACAGTATCCAACAGTAATCCTTGAGCCAATAATCTATCAGCAAATGGATGCACTGCTTTTGGTATACGTGCCGGATCTTTCAGAGTATTAAGAGTTTGACTCCCTCGATGAATTTCAGCTACTGGGACATTGGTAGTTCCATATTTTCTTATCTGTTCGGGCGTCATAGACGAATTAAGAGATGAAGCTACGCCAGGAACCATATGATTTTGAAACTCGTCTGGCACGCAACCTATCCAAAATCCTTGATTAGGGTCGCCTTCAATAAAAATTACTAAGACACTAGTTCCAATGTCAGGAGGCACCATCCACATTCCATAACTTTTTTGAACATCATTAAAGTCACTGCTGTTATTTCCTTCAAACTTTATACTTGTAACACCATAGAAAGGACTGAGATATCTTACAGGATGGGTAAGGCTTTGTAGATCAGATGGTATAGCTTGATTTTTTCTTAGAGAAACTTCTATAATCCCCATGTAGGTAGGATCTAAATTATTAGTAATGTCTGCTAGGTATGGTCCCGAGCTGTTAAATTTGCTGCTACTACGTTTTTCTACTTGCATATTAACTCATTAACTTTGTTAACGGGCTTTGAGCTTTGCTGCCAAAATTAGATGCCAGTGATGTGCTAAGTTGGCCAGTATCATAAGTTCCGCTGGATCTAAGTTTTGCTTCAACTGAACTTGAATTATTGGTCAATAACGTCATTGCTTGGTCACTAGTAATTGTATTATCTACTGATGTTCTAGACGTGTTTAAGCTAGTTAATGGATTTACAAACTTACTAGAACTTTGTAATAGATTTATCGTTGTAGATCTATCAACACCTGTTATACTCGATGGTGTTATTACTCCATAGGCACTGGCTAAACTTGCGCCTCCACCTAACTTCATAATATCTGCAAGATCAACTGTGTTAACTTCTGCATTAGGAGCTGATTGGTTAGGAGCCAAAGGTGGAAGATTAACAAGGTTACCTACAGGAATTTGATTTATAGCCACACCTTTTTCAGCAGCAGCCTTAGGATCTACTCCATCCGGAAATGCTTGTGCTAGAGCACCTAACTGTAATAGTGCCAATGGACTTCCAGATTGAAGTTGTTCGGGGCTAATACATAATTTATTGGCAAGTTCTGCGATACTCATACCTACTGCACTGGTAGCATTTGTTATAGCAGCATTAATTTGCTGTGCAGTTTGAGCAATAGGGTTAACGATTTTATTAACACCTTGCTGTATTTGTCCTACTGCTGCGTTTATTCCTTGTGCAAGTGGTGCTGTTATACTATTAACAACCTGAGCACCTAATTGGTTAATACGCCCTATTTCTGCTATAACAGACTGGAGTTGTCCAAAAATATTAATACCTATACAAGGATCCCTAGGTCTGGCCACTGCTCGTGTAATATCACGAACTGGAATAGTCTTTGGGTCGGGTTCAACATAAAAAAAGTCCTCTGGTCTGGTTTCTTTCATTGTAGATTCTGGTAAGATTTGTCCTGGCATCCTTGTAATCTGAATACGTTGTTTAAACACTCCGTCATTAAACGAGTGAACTACTTCTCTTATCCAAAATATTCCGCCAAACTGCGCTTTACTAGAGTCAAAAATGTAGCTGCCATTTGGAGCTATATCAACAGGATTTCTAAAATTTATTTTAATGAATACCTGTTGTGTTAGATAATTCATCTCTCCTTCTGTGGTAAATCTGTTATCACCTTTGTATACATCTTGAAACTGATTACCATGGCCACTTGTTCCCAAATAAAGAGGATCGCCTATTATTTCTATTTCACCGTTTATGCCATTAACTACAGAATTAATAATGCTTTCATGAAGCTGCTTTGATATTACATCAAATGGAGACAGACCTGGAGGTCCAGCGTTTGGAGTATTGCCCTGATAGGCATTAAGCATAGGTGTTGGTAATCTTTGATTAGTCCCTGGTGTATCCCTTTGAGAATTGTCTGTTGGTGTTCCTCTTTCTGTAACTTGATTTTTTGTGTCTTGAGCAAGACTATTTTTATTTTGATCAAAATCACTTTGTCCTTTGAATATACTAATGTTTTCAAAGGTAAGATATTTGTAATCTAGCTTCATGCTAATCAGGTCAGAATTATTACCTGTATAAACATAATTATAAGATCTTAAAACTCTATCTTCTATATCTTCTATGTTCCATTTTTGTGTGCTAAAACCTGGAACCTTAGTGTAATGCACAGCATATGGTGTGATAATAAATGTATATTCAGTGTAATTTTTATTAGTAGTTGGATCTATTTTAGGTTTTAGTTTAGTTCTAGGATGAATCATAAACCAATCTACCATACCGTTTTGAGGAACTTCGCCCTGATACATTTTTTCTAAAAGTCGCTTACCGTATTCACTGTCTCTAATTACAGCCTCTATAACGCTGGTGATGTTGGTATTTTCATTAAAAACACTTACTGAACTAGAATTTTCGCCTGACTTGACTCTACCTCTGTCATCTACCATATTAGGATCGCCAGCGTCTACTCCTCTAGGCAAGACATAATCTTTGCCTGGTGTTTTCAATTTACTTTTAGAAAAGAAATTATCTTTAACAGTTAGGTCAATATTTCCTTTAGCATCGACATCTGCAAATAAAATATTGTAAGTATCTGATTCCGCTGCTAATTCTTTATCTTTGCTCAGTGAATTATTTTTCTTTAATTGCTCATTTAGATTTTTTGTAAGGTTATTAAGAACTTCACCCACAGTAGTTCCTTGAACACTCACTGGCATTTTTAATTGATTAGGATTTCCAAACGCACTCTCGTGGAAGGCAAATCCTTTACAGGAATACTTGATTCCCCTTTCTGTAAAATCTTGTTGTATATCGTTAAACCTAATTACATAATATCTATCAGCATACAATATATTTTCCGGATCTGTAATATCTTTACTATCAGGATATCCTTTAAATTCAATTTTAAATAAAAAAGGAGTTCCGATAGGACTGATATACCCTGCTCCAACACTGGCCACATGTAATGCTTCAACAAATCCATTTATACTGTAAGGTTCAATAACATCAAATGTAATAGTTTGTCCAAGAGTAGCACCTAAAGCATATGTTGATATAGTCTTTAACTCTATATTATTAATATACATATCAAATCTGCCAGGGCTTTTTAGATTAAAATCTTTGATTATTTCTCCAGCTTCCTTAGCAGAAATTATAGTTGTAGGTGATTGCCCAAGCTCATTTTCATTGTATCTTGTAACATCCACCGCAGCAGTTGCTCTCAGGCCATTGCCATCTTTACCTGCTGAATTCAAAACTATAAGGTCCAATTGATCTGTGCCTTCACGCCAGCTATAGGGATTCTCAAGTTTTTCGGCAGACAGGGCTGCTAGTGTTATATTATAAGTGTACGACCTATACTTATCTAACACATTTCCTAAAACAAAGTCAGGATCTTTTTTCTGAGGATTTATCCTAGACGAAGTTACTATTACTTTTGCTCTTTTAACTTCAGTTTTGCGCTCTACTTGTTCCGTCATATCAGATACCTATGTCACGCCTTAAGGTAGATAATTTAGGCAAATATATTTGTAATCCTGCACGAAAATCAAAAATAGGATCTTTAATAACATTTTTATTTCTTATGGCAAACACCCACCAAAGATTAACATCATTGTAAAGATCAAAGGCCAACAGGTCTGGTCTAAATTCATATTCCTTAGTTAGATTATAATAAACATCATCAGTTTGAAATTCAAAATCTCTATGAGTCATTACATCTAAGTAATTACCAGTTGCTAAAGTTGTATAATAAGGACTGGTTTTTGAATAAACAGCCATTATAGATATCCTTGTTTTCTATGATTATCTGTATTAGATAACCATTTGTCTACGCTATGGTTCAATATTTCTTTCCTGCTATACATTACAATACAGGTTATGGCTATAGTAGACATTGTAGGCACAGCATTTAATCCATAGGCATTAGGTTCTTTATTTGTAAAATAATCAACTTGTTCTGAAAGATCTATTCTAAAATTACTAATAGCCACAGGCACATTTTCTAACATAAACTGTCCGTAAGCATATAATCTGCAGACAGGAGGAGGGCTTCCAGCATATAAATCTTTTCCTACACGCATTTTAGTCAAGGCCTTTAACAAATGCACAGTTGCTAGATAATTTTGAGCATCGGTTTGATTTTGAACTGTAAATTTTCCTGTAATGTTTATAGGACCTACTTGAGATCTAGTATAAAAATTTTGTCCATAGTTAGAATGAACTGTGTTTAAAGGACTGTAGTCGGCTTTGTTGTCATACTGTATCTGAGGAGTGTAAGGAAATATGATTCCTCCAAAATTTTCCAAATTCCCTTCGTTGTGCGTCAATGATGTTAGATAACTAGAGGGCACCTTTATTCTTACCCTAAGATCGGGTTGCCTTGAAGATATTTGAGGACTGGTAATATTAACCTGAGCAGGTGTTACCTGAGGCCTCTCTGCTCCTGGCGCTACAGATTTGAATAAAGGTTTTAGTAGTTGATTTAAAATACCTTGACCTAGAGGAAGTGGTTTCCAATTTATGCGCGAATCGTCATTACTCATAAATATATTTCCATTTGTGTTATTTAATAAATTAAATAAACTACCTACTTAATGCATGATTGACATTTGAGTTATAGATGTTATACTGTGATAAAGGATACAAAAACTATAATGACCACAGGAATATTCACAACACGCAAAGTAAAATATTTAAACAACAGAGATCTACTTTCAGAGATCCATAAGAGCAAGTGTAGTTTTTCCAGTTTTTCTAAACCAGATTTCCAACAATATGACATTATTTTAACCAGTTTAACCAAGGTTAATATACGAACAATAGCAGAAGCCAAGCGCAATCGTGCCAAAAGATTAGGCATACAGGCATTTATACTAGCCAGACATAATGGCGATAAGAAAATTAAACTAGCAGAATGCACTCCAGACTATAAAACTATTGCCAAATCTGATATCATAATTCGTATAATGACCTATGACCATATTCCTTTAGCACCCGGACGTAAAAAAACTACCAAAACCACAGCCGACGGTCATGAAAAGGTCAACTTTCCTCCGTTTCAACATTGGAAATTTAATGACCAAAACGAATTAGTCTGTGTGGGTAAGAGTCATTGGAAAGGAGGAATTAAAACTGGCAAGTTCAGTAGAGATCATGGTCGCATAACAGAAGGATTAGGCAGAATGTTTATAAAACTATCTGAACGTTATGCTCAAAGATCAAACTGGCGGGGCTACACCTATATCGATGAAATGAAAGGACAGGCTATTCTTCAACTCAGTCAAATTGGTCTGCAGTTTGATGAATCTAAATCAGAAAATCCATTTGCCTATTATACCGCGGCAGTTACTAATAGTTTTACGAGAATTTTAAATCTTGAAAAGAAAAATCAAAATATTCGCGATGACATGCTAGAAGAAAACGGACTTACACCAAGTTCAACTAGACAAAATGCTCATGAATATGCTGAGGAGACTGCTAGACAAGCAGAATTATATAAAAATCTTCGTATGCCTAAAAGTGAAGATGAATTAGAAGAAGATCCGGAGACTGAGGAAGAAACAGGGACTTGACAGTTTAACATAAAACCTGTTAAACTCATAGAAGGAGAATTTTATATGAACCTTTTTAAAAAGGTGGCAGCATTCACAGATCTTCATGTAGGGCTAAAATCAAACTCTACTCTACATCTCAAAGACTGTGAAGATTTTATAGATTGGTATATCGATACAGCTCAAAAAAATAACTGTGATACAGGAATCTTTTTAGGAGATTGGAGTCACAATCGTAACAGTCTAAATCTAATCACCCTGGATACCAGTATGAGATGTTTGGAAAAATTAGGCTCTGCATTTGAACAATTTTTTTGGTTTCCTGGCAATCACGACCTATACTATAAGGACAAACGAGACATTCATAGCAGTGTGTTCGGACGTCACATACCTGGAGTGACTGTGGTAGATTCTGTTACCACTATAGGCAATGTCACCCTGGTTCCTTGGTTAGTTGGTGATGAATGGAAGGACATGAAATCTCTTAAGAGCAAATACATATTTGGACATTTTGAACTACCGCAGTTTATGATGAATGCCATGGTACAGATGCCGGATCATGGAGAACTACAGGCCATAGATCTTAAGAGTCCAGACTATGTGTTCAGCGGACACTTCCATAAACGTCAGAACAAGGGCAATGTTTGGTATATAGGTAATGCATTTCCACACAACTTTGCTGACAATTGGGACGATGATAGAGGCATGATGATTCTTGAATGGGGAGGTGACCCCGAGTTTATAAATTGGCAAGACTGTCCCAAATATAGAGTTGTAAAACTAAGTGAATTAATTAACAATCCAGATACAATTATTAAATCCAAGATGCATCTAAAAGTTTTGTTGGATGTTGATATCAGCTTTGAAGAAGCAAACTTTATTAGAGAAAATTTTGTGTCAAAATATGATATCAGAGATATCAGCCTAGTTCAAGATAAAAATAATTTAGATAACGGATTTGATGATAATATTGATACCAAATTTGAAAGTGTAGATCAAATTGTAATAGAACAGTTAGTCAACATAGATTCAAATCAAATCAATAAAAACCTACTGTTAGACATATACAAAAACCTATGATTATAGACTGTTTTATTTTCTTCAATGAATATGAAATACTAGAAGGAAGATTAGAATATCTCTATCCTCATGTGGATTATTTTGTTCTGGTAGAATCAAACATGACATTCAGTGGTAAACAAAAGCCCATGTATTACATGCAGAACATGTCACGGTTTAAGCCATATCTTGACAAAATTTTATATTTTCCCTTTATTACCAGTGCTGATAGATATGACTTTACCAAACAGCCTAGACATGATAGAGATTACGCTACCGGACCCTGGGCTGCCGAACATGCTCAACGTCGCTACATGGGTTCTTGCATTGATCTATTTCAAGATGAGGATATTATCCTATTCAGTGACCTAGATGAAATATGGCATAAAGATTGTATTCCTATCATACGTGAACATCTAGATGCAGGAACTCCAGCATTGACCATAGAACAAGATCATTTCTGCTATAATTTTAGACAAAAACAGATTATTCCTATTAGAGGTACCACTACCAGTAAGATAAGTTTTGCTCGTCAAAGAGATCCTCAGGCACAGCGTAATGAAAAATACGGATATCCCTGTATTATTAGAGGAGGATGGCATCTAAGCTATTGGGGTGACACAGAAAAAATCAAATACAAAATTGAATCATTTAGTCATACAGAATTGGATAGAGATGAGTATAAAAATCCGGATCATATCAAACAACGTATCAAGCTAGGTGCAGATCTGTTCAATAGAGATAATCCTTATGTAAATGTGGACCCAAGTGAAATACCCCAAGATGTAATGCAAATTTTCGGCAAGTATAATGACTACCTTATAAAAGAAAATGTTCAAAATTAAAACACTCACAGTAAAAAACTTCATGAGCGTGGGCAATCAAACCCAGGCCGTAGACTTTTCTAAACAAAATCTAACCCTTGTACTAGGATCCAACCTAGACCTAGGAGGAGATGACACCGGTTCACGAAACGGCACAGGTAAAACAACAATCATTAACGCACTAAGTTATGGACTCTACGGTCAGGCTCTGACAAATATTAGAAAAGAAAACCTAATTAATAAGACTAATGGCAAAAATATGTTGGTCACTGTAGAGTTTGAAAAAGGTAAAAATCATTATAGGATAGAACGAGGCCGTAAACCCAATGTGTTAAAATTGTTTGTGAATAACCACGAACTAAAAACTGATCAAGCCGAAGACGAAAGTCAAGGCGACAGCAGAGAGACACAGAAAAGCATAGAGGACATGCTGGAAATCAGCCACACCATGTTTAAACATCTAGTGGCCTTAAATACCTATACCGAACCTTTTCTTTCTATGAAGGCTGCTGAACAACGTGAAGTTATAGAACAGCTACTTGGTATTACTTTATTAAGTGAGAAAGCAGATACTCTAAAAGATCATATAAAACAGACCAAAGACCTTATACAAACTGAAAACACAAAAATAGAAGCCATAAAAGCAGCTAATGAAAATGTTCAAAAAAGTATAGATAGTTTAAAAATAAAAAGTTCTGCCTGGGACAACAAACACCAACAAGAGTTAGAAAATCTAGGTCGTGCCATTGTGAATCTTGAATCTGTTAACATTGAAGCAGAAATACAGGCGCACAAAGATCTGGCCACATGGTTAGAGAATGATCGTAAACTAACACAGCTTAGAAAACAACGTGCTACTCTAGAAACTGCGGTCATGCAGGCTGCTAAAAGTGTAGAAAAGTATACTTGCGATTATGACATGCTGAAAAACAAAACATGTCCTTCCTGTAAACAGGGTCTGCAGGATCATGATCATGATCATATGATTCAAGAAGTAGAAAAAAATCTAGTTGATGCCAATGAATATGCAGGCAAGGTCACACATGATTATGGAATAGTTGTAAATGAAATTGAGGCAATTGTAAAACAACCCAAGCGTCCCGATACATTTTATGATACTGAAGCGGAAGCACAAGGACACAAGCATAATCTTGTAAATTTAGAAAAGACAATCATTGAAAAATCAGAAGAGTCCAACCCTTATGAAGAACAAATTATAGAATTAACCAATACTGCCTTACAGAGAATAGATTGGACCCATATAAATGAACTATCGAAATTAAGAGATCATCAAGAATTCCTTTTAAAATTGTTGACAAATAAGGATAGTTTCATACGAAAACGTATTATTGATCAAAACTTGACCTATCTTAATAAGAGACTAGGATACTATATTGATAGACTCGGACTACCTCATAAGGTCATATTTCAAAATGATCTAAATGTTGAAATTACTCAACTTGGACAAGACTTAGACTTTGATAATCTAAGTAGAGGAGAACGTAATAGACTGATCCTATCAATGAGTTTTGCATTCCGTGATGTATGGGAAGGACTATATCAAAATATTAATCTACTGTTCATTGACGAACTTATAGATTCAGGCATGGATTCAGCAGGTGTAGAATCAGCATTGGCTATGTTGAAAAAAATTGGACGCGAACGTGGCAAGAATATCTATCTAATCAGTCACAAAGACGAACTAATTGGTCGTGTCAATAACGTGCTTAGAGTTGTAAAAGAAAACGGATTTACCAGCTACTCAAATGATATAGACTATGTTGAATAAGCCTTTAGAACAATATTTAGAATTATATTCAGAATATGTAGTCCTTGCTGTATCTCTGCATAATTACCATAGATCCTTTTCAAAAAACCTAGGCTATGAAACTTGCCTAGATGTTAAAAAAACTGGACGAAGAATGAATATAGTTTTAAAAGATTTACAAAAAATGGCTAGAGCTGCCTACCTCGAACATAGGAAACAAACAGTAAAAAGGGGAAGACCTAAAGGAAAAAAAGATGAACAAAACAACAACACAACTACAAAGACTATTTGAAGAATATCTAAAAGAAGATGAAAAATTCACAGGAGGTAACGCTGCCGCAGGAACTAGAGCTCGCAAGGCTCTGGCAGAAATCAGTAAGGCAGTTAAGACAAGACGTAATGAAATTACAGCAGAAAAGGCTCTTCGTAAAGAGGCCAAAACTGCAAAATAATCAATGTCTTGGACCTACCAAGGGACGATTATTAATGAATTACCCGAGAACTGTATAGGTTTCGTATATCTCATCACCAATACAGTAACTGGCAAAAAATACGTAGGCAAAAAATTATCTAAATTCTCCAAAATAACTTATAAAACTGTAAGACTCAAAAACGGCACTAAAAAAAGAAAAAGAACTAAAAGCAAAATAGAGTCGGATTGGCAGACATATTATGGCTCAAACGATAATCTCAACCAAGACGTACTCAAATTAGGCACAGAGAAATTTTTAAGAGAAATACTATACTTTTGTAATTCAAAGGCAGAATGTTCCTATACCGAAGCACGTGAACAATTTACTCGCAAAGTACTAGAATCAGACGAATACTATAACGGACAGATATCTGTTCGTGTCCATGGCACCCACATAAAAGGCAAACTTAACGGTTAATGGCTCGCGCAGGCTAACTTCATGCGCCCTAGACCTGGATCCAGTATCGCAGGGACGGAATGCTCACCGCCGTGGTGAGAACTCGACCACTACCCGAAAGGATGAAGATCACTAAATGCCGTGATTTGGTTGTTTGAATAGGTTAATTTAAAGGCAAAAAGAAGGATAACTCCCTAACGGACATATAGACGTCTGCGTGTTTATGTGTGCCTGCCGTCGGATAAAGACTGAGCTCGTGGTACCGGCCGACCGCCACTGTAATGCTCTAACGCGGAATGACTTGCTAACTCGGATGATGACAAGTACATCTTTGCCCGCTCTGGGCAAAGTATGACCATTTAATCTGGATGATAGAAAAGAAAATTGCTTCGAGTCGTTAGACGAAGAAGCAAACGAACGCAGTTCGTTTCAGATTAATAAATAAAATTTGTTAGACTTTTGAGGAAAGATTATGAAAATCTCTGATGTAATCTCTGAAAACACCGAAACTATTAGTGAATTAGGAACTACTCCTATGGGTTTAGGTCAACGTATGGCTACAGGAGCTCTGGCGAAACTAGGATCAACCACGGCTCAGGCTAATCTAGATGTAGGAAAAAGAGCTAACGAACTAGAAAAAACTTTTAGACAATGGGCATTGAGAGCAGGGATTAGTTTAAACATGGCACCTAAAACTGAGTTAGAAAAGTTTTTTCAACAGCAAGGATTACCTTCAATGCCGTTAAGACAGAACATGTATGATCTTACAGATCCAAATACATCTAGAGAAGTTTGGAAAGCAGTTGCTCAGAATGCCTATAAGAGTGGAGGTTCAACTGCTGCATCTGCTCCATTAGGACAAAAATATGGATTAGGTTCTGGATCAAGTAGCAGTAGCGGACAAAATGTTCTGGCTCAAATACAGGGCATGTTGGGCAGCTTGACACCAGCAGAGAGAAACAAACTTAAGGCTGCTCTCTAAAAGAAAGGAAGACCACTCTGTTTTGTGGTTTCTAGATTTTCAGCTATAAGTTCTGCAATTATTTCTCTATCGTTAATATCTAACTGATACATCTGATCCATTGTAAGCGATCCCCGCATAAACCAAGCTAATTTAAATAATTCTTTTTTTAAGGCTTTTGACTCGTTATCTAATTTAACAATTTCTTTTTCTATTTGTTCATTAGATAAGGTCAAAAGCCTTAGGCGAAAAAATCTGAATCGTTAAAATTAATAGGCATTTCATAGGTCGCAGGAGCACCTTTAAGTTGTTGTTCTTCTGTTGTGGTAAAAGACAAAGGCTTTAGATCATTATGTTTCTTTAATTCGGCTAGGTGTTTCTGTATTTGGTCAAATATAGACTTGTCTACATTATCGATAAATTCTCGTAGTGTGTTTCTATCAGATACTTCTGCTTCCATGGTCACAATCTTTTCTATGCTGTCTACCATGAGGTCTGTGGTTATCTGTGTCATTGTTCTAAAACTTTGATTTACATAGGCCAATTTCTTTTCGTCACTCATAGCATCATCATTTACTACCTGAAGAATCTTTTGTGTTTCGAAAGTCTTTATGCTCAGCTGAGTCATGTGTTTGTAGGTCAATGGCCTAACAAACACCACTATATTTTCATTGATGACAACTTGATCTATCCAATAGTTTTGACTCTGTTGATCTAATAATAGTTTTAGATCTATTTCATATTCAACCTCTTCATCGGTATTCGGCACCTTGTGTGTGAAAGGCATACGTTCTCCATAGGTAGCTAACCTTATGGCCACCAAGATTGTATCTAGGTCTATAGTAGGACATTTCCAAGCGTCCTTAATGTTGGGCAAACAACTCTGAATAACGTCTACGACACCTTGACCATTCATTAGAGCATCTGGTGTTTTAAACATAAGCTCATCTCGGGCTGTCATAGAATACACGGGCAACTCATCATTATCTGGCATGAATATACTACCTGCTGGCCAAAATTTACCATTACTGGGTAATCTAATATAAATTTTTGGCTGACGCATCCATGCTGCCAATGGGTTGGTCTTGGTTGAAGGGGTGAAATGTTGCATTTGAACTCCGATAAATAAGTATTGGACTAGTATGAAATTATTTATATACCTAGATTATATCGGACCTTAAACTATGTCAGCAGCCACAGAAGCTACTCTTGAAGAACTATTATTTGTAGCCCGCAGTCAAAATACTAATTTGAGTAATATTCAACGACTGCTATCTGGAGGTGGTGGCGGAGGTGGTGGATCAGGTGCTCAAGCCAACCGTGAAGCAGAAAGAAGTGTGCGAGGACTCAGTGCTGCCGCAGGAGCAGCCAGTGCTGCTCTAGGAGCACTAAAATTAGTAGGTAATATACTGGGCGGTATTATAGGATTAGTAACTGATGTATTTAAAAAATTGTTTACCGGTCTTACCCAAACCATAATAAATCTAACACAGTTTGGTCAAGCAGCCATGTTAGGCACAGCAAGACTTAGTGATTTTTATTCTGCTCTAGGAGATCTCCCATTCTTTATGGGCACGATCTTTAAGATGTATGCTGACATTATAAGAATTAGAGAAGCTACTCTGGACGCATTTAGCCAGATTAGCCAGAGTGGTGCTACCTTTGGCGGCAGTTTAGAAGCATTTAGAAATAGTGCCTTTCGTGCAAGACTGACCATGCAGGAGTTTCAAGAGGTAGTAAGAGCCAGCTCAGAAGGATTAGCCAGCGTTGGTATGACTGAAGGTGTAGCTAGATTTGGTAGTGTTATCTCACAACTTACCAGCGGTCCGTTAGCTCGCACACTTTTTGGATTAGGATATAGTGCTAGGGATCTAGCACAAGGAGCAGGAACTTTTATTACACTCATAGGTGGAATGAACAGAGCTAGAGGTATGAGTGATACTCAACTGGCAGAAGGTGCAGGTAACTTATTGTTACAAATAGATCTGTTGGCCAAGGCGACTGGAAAAAACAGAGAAGAAATTGAAAAAGAGCTTAAAGAGAAAAAGTTCCAAGGTGCATTTCAATATTATACTCAGTCATTAAGTGACAAAGCTAGGACCATGTTAACCACAGTAATAGAAAGGGTAGAAAATCAGGCTGGTCCTGCTGCTGCTAACTTTGTAAAACAGTTTGTAATGACAGGAGGTGGTCCTCTCATAGCAATGAACGAGGAAATGGGGACTTTATACAGTGCCATAGGACCGACTCTACAAGGAATAGTATCAGGCTTTGCTAGAGCAGGAACAGACATGACTCTAGGCGCAGTAGAACGAGAAGCTCTGCAGGAGAGACTGTTAGATCAACTGGCCAAGGCATATGATAATAATGTTTTACGACCACTAGGTCAATCAGGAGCTTATTTAAATTTAAGTAATAATGCTCTTTTAAACTTATCTCAATTATATAAAAGGCTAGTTATTGCTAATGGTAGAACAGAAGCACAAAGACAAGCACAGGCAGAGCAATCAGTTGCAGAACAAGAAAAAGCAAGGAGAGCTAGTGCTTCAGCTGCTAGAGAAGCAGAGCTAAGTGTTAGACAATTTGGACAAAATATATTTTCCATTGTGTCAAATTTTATAACACCTATTGCTCAAAAACTAGAACAGATACTACGTAGTCTGGTAGACTTTGCATTACCCTATGTTAAACGTATCATAGATTGGTTATTAGACACGTTTAAACAAATCAAAGACGCTCCTAATATTCAAGAAAGGCTTAAAATATTCTTTGATAAACTTGTAGAAGGTACCGGAAATATTTGGGAAACTATAAAGCCTGCTTGGATACAAGTTATACAACCTGCCGCTAAAAAAATGTTTGACAGCCTATTGGATTTTGTTCGTCCATACTTCTTAAATATGCTAGATGAACTCATGCTTGCTTTGAATAATTGGGCAGTAAGCATAATTGGAGTTCGATTCGGTTTAAAAAATCCAGAACTAATGAGAGCTCAGGTGGATTTTAACAAGACAGAAAGAGAGGTTGAAAGGTTAAGTAAATTAATAGCAGATACTAGAAATCTGGGTGAAAATCGTTACAGTAAACAATATCTTGATACAGTCGAAAAAGAATTAAGCAGTAAAAGAGGGGAATTAATAGAACTACAGGCTAAAATAGATAGGATTAAAGATGGAAATAGCTCTGGGAATAATAGAGGATCACCTTTCGCACCTGGCTCCAACCCTTTTCCTAGACATTCTGGCACAATAGGCATGACAGGTAACTGGTGGGAAAAAGAATCTGCTACGTTAAATGTTCAAGCTGGAGAGACAGTGGCCACACAAGATCAAATCAAACAAATTGTGGATTACGCCAGTAGTGGTGGCAATCAGGAACTGTCACGCTTAAATACATTGATGGTACAATTAATCAAAGAAACTCAAAGAGTAGCTGATAATACAGCAAATGCTGTAAGGGCCACAAAGGAACTAAGTGGAAATGCTTGGGCTTAATACATGAGTTGGCGTAAATATTTTACTCCCGTTAATACTTCCGGTAGTTTGAGTCCTATCAGCGGCTCAATGATCAGTTCTGGGCCAAGTGCCAGCAGATCCAACTATTCCAGCTATCTACCAGATGTTTATTCAGGTCATCCTAATCGTCTCGAACGGTATGGTCAATATGACACCATGGACTGGGACAGTGAAGTTAATGCTGCTCTTGATATTCTAGCAGAGTTTTGCAGTCAAGAAAATGTAGAAAACGGAACTCCATTTCAAGTTTTTTTCAAAGAGTCTGCCACAGGTACTGAAATTAGAATTATTAAAAAGTATCTGCAACAATGGACTAAGTTAAACAAGTTTCATACTAGAATGTTTAAAATAGTGCGTAATGCCTTCAAATACGGAGATGTTTTCTTTATTCGCGATCCTGAAACTCAGTCTTGGATGTATGTAGATCCTGCCAAAGTAGATAAGATTATTGTAAATGAATCAGAAGGAAAAAAACCTGAACAATATGTTATCAGAGATTGGAATCCTAACTTAGAAAAATTAAACGCCACAGCCATTAATCCTAGCAATGTGCATGGCGGCGGTAGTCAATTTGGTGGCAGCTACGGAACAGGACAAGGTGGAGCAGGAGGAGCCAGAGGTATGGTAGGATCCTTTCCTACATCCACTAATGCCAGCAGGTTTACACAAAACCAAAATCAATATACCTTAAATGCTGAACATGTTATTCATATATCTATGAGTGAAGGATTAGACAATAACTATCCTTTTGGCAACAGTCTTTTAGAAAGTATTTTTAAGGTATTCAAACAAAAAGAATTACTAGAAGACGCGATTATCATATATCGTGTTCAACGTGCTCCAGAACGTCGTGTGTTCTATATTGATGTGGGTAACATGCCCAGTCACTTGGCAATGGCATTCGTTGAACGTGTAAAAAATGAAGTAAACCAAAGACGTATACCAAGTAGCACAGGTGGATCACAAACAGTCATTGATTCGGGCTATAATCCACTATCAATAAATGAAGACTATTTTTTCCCACAAACAGCAGAGGGGCGAGGCAGTAAGGTTGAAATATTACCAGGTGGAACTAATCTAGGAGAAATTGATGACCTTAAGTACTTTACTAATAAACTTTTTCGTGCTCTACGCATCCCTAGTAGCTATCTACCTACTGGCCCCGATGACGGGGGAAGTAATTTTAATGATGGAAGGGTCGGAACCGCTTATATTCAGGAACTTAGATTTAACAAATATTGTGAAAGATTACAATCCCTAATGCATGAAGTATTTGATACAGAATTTAAATTATACCTATACAAAAAAGGTATTAACATAGATAATAATATCTTTGATATCAAGTTTAATCCTCCGCAAAATTTTGCCAGCTACAGGCAGGCTGAGATGGACACTGCTCGTGTTAATACATTTGGCACACTGGCAGAAGTTCCATACCTTAGCAAGAGGTTCTCCATGAAACGCTTCCTAGGCCTAACCGCTGAAGAAGTAGCAGAAAATGAGCGTATGTGGAAGGAAGAAAACATCGATGATGACGAAGATTTAAGCGCTGGTGCTCAGATGCGTGGGGGCGGTATTAGTGCTAATGCTATAGGTTCAGAACTAGGATCTGCCACTGCCAACACTGCGGAATTGCCCGATGAACAAGGTCAAATGCCTGAAACTCCGCCCACGGAGCAACCTCAAGTTTGATAAATACTCGTATGTTATTGCGTGAATTTGTTTATGTGAACCGAACATCATCTGATTTTTATCAAGATGATAATCGCTATATTTCCAGTAATGACACTTCAATTCTCCGTGATACTGATGTTAGAAAAACTAGATTGACCTTAAAAATGTTGGGAGAAATACGTAGATCTAATGAAGCACATCAAGCAGAACGTAGGGAAGAATTAATATTAGTTAGAAAAATGTATGCTGCACCACCACCTGAGGCAGGTCCTCAGGTTTAAAAATTAGTCAATCAGGGCTGAAACTCTGTCAACTCTAGGCCAAAATGAGTCATTTTAGGCCTATTTCGTGTTAATTATATTACAACTCTGTAAATATACTGGACAGCCTTGCCGCTAGAGTTTAAGGAGAATAACGGAAATGTCTAAATTTGAACAATTATTAGACTATCTTGTGAATGAAGAAATGGATAAAGCCAATGAGCTTTTCCACGAGATAGTTGTAGAAAAAAGCCGAGATATTTATGAAAATTTAATCGCTGAAGAAGAGCAAAACGCAGAAGTTGATGAAGCTGCCGACGAAGAAGTTGATGAGTCTGACGAAGAAGTAGACGAATCTGCTGATGATGATGTAGATGAGTCCTATGACGAGGACATGGAAGAAGCCGAAGAAGAGGAACTTGAAGATTCATACATGATGGATGGCGACGACATGCCTGGTGATGAAGAAACAGGTGACCTAGGTGCCGAAGTAGGCGATGCTGGTGAAGAAATGCCCATGGATGCCGAAGAAGAAGTTAAAATGGATATTATGGCTGCTATCGAAAAACTAGAACAGGCATTCGCTGCAATGGGTGGCGGTGCAGGTGACGATGACATGGACCATGACATGGACCATGATATTGACCATGATATTGACCATGATAAACCTGCTGAAGATATGATGGGTATGCCTGCTTATGAAAATCGTCGTGTTACCAGAGAATATGTTGAAAAAGTTGGTAATGACTGGGATAAAAACAGCCAAAAAAATCAAGGTGCTATTGTAGGTAAAAACACAGGCGACGGTATGCCAACAGGTGAAAACACCAAGAGCCCTATTAGCTCGGGCAAAGGCAAACCTACAACTGGTGCTACAGCACACAATATTCTAGGCGGTAAAGGCGGTATGGAAGGTGGTCATAACACTGGAACCAGTCCTAACAAGCCAGTAAAAGGTATTAATCCAGAAAGTGGTGAGAAATTCACAAAAGGTGTAACCACAAACCTAGACGGTTCTACAACTGGTGTTAAGAAATTAAGCAAGGTTGCAGGCGGTCACGGTGCTGAAAAGAAAGGTGCTGGTCCAGGTCCAGTAGGTTCTGGAACAGGTGACAAGGCTGGTCAAACCAGTGTTGGACAGGTCAAGAGCCCAATTAACGGTGCTCCGGGACGTAATGCCTAATAGAGATAATTGATGAAACTGGCCTATCTTCGTGAACATCTAAGTTTTGATCAGGCTCAAGCTGTGCTTGAGTCTGATGACAAGGATGGCAAAAGCCTTTATCTAAAAGGCATAGCGATTCAAGGAGGTATACGCAATGCCAACCAGAGAGTTTATCCTGTTGATGAAATTGAACGTGCAGTTAAAACACTTAACGACCAGATTCAAAACGGATATTCTGTTCTAGGCGAAGTTGATCATCCTGATGATTTAAAAGTTAATTTGGACCGCGTATCACATATGATTACTCAGATGTGGATGGAGGGTCCGAACGGATATGGAAAGATGAAAATCCTTCCAACTCCAATGGGTAACTTAGTTCGTACCATGCTGGAAAGCGGTGTAAAACTTGGTGTAAGTTCTCGTGGTAGCGGCAATGTTAACGACATGAACGGCCATGTGTCTGATTTCGAGATTATCACGGTAGATGTAGTTGCTCAACCAAGTGCGCCCGGTGCGTATCCTACTCCTGTTTATGAACATCTCATGAATTCACGTAATGGATATCGTACTATAAAGGTAGCACAAGAAGTAAAAGAAGATCCAAAGGCCCAGAAATATTTGAAAGAATCACTTCTTACAATTATAAAAGGTCTAAAATAAGCCCGAGGAGAAAAGTAAATGTTGGACGCATTCAAAAAGCTAGTCGAAAGTGGAGTTCTATCAGAAGAAGTTGGATCTGAATTAGAAACTGCTCTGGCTGCTAAAATTCAAGAGAATCGCGACCAAGTAACTGCTCAACTTCGAGAAGAATTTGCTACAAAATATCAACATGATAAGCAGTTGATGGTTGAAGCTATCGACAAGATGTTAAGCGAGAGACTGGCCGTTGAAATGGCCGAATTGCATGAAGACAAAAAATCTCTAGCAGAAACAAAAGCAGCATACAAGGCAAGAATTGCTGAAGATGCCAAGAAGCTAGAAGGTTTTGTAATCAAGCAGCTAGGTAAAGAACTAGTAGAATTCCAAGGCGATCGTAAGAAAGTCAGTGAGAATTTTGCCAAGTTAGAGCAATTTGTTGTTCATGCTCTAGCTAAAGAAATTTCAGAATTTGCTCAAGATAAGAAAGATCTTGCAGAGACCAAGGTTAAACTTGTTCGTGAAGCAAGAGCAAAGTTTGAAGAAATAAAAGCCGATTTTATCAAGCGAGGTGCTAAGGTTGTTGAAAACGCTGTTACTAAAAAACTTACAAGTGAAATTACTCAGTTGAAAGAAGATATTGACAGTGCTCGCAACAATTCATTTGGCCGTAAGATTTATGAAGCATTTGCACAAGAGTATTCCGCATCATTCCTTAATGAAAAATCAGAAACAGCAAAACTGTTAAAAATTATTCAAAAGAAAGATCAAGAATTATCTGAAGCAAAACAGGCTATTGCCCAAAAAGCTAACATTGTGGAATCTAAAGAACGCGAAATTCGTGTTACTAAAGATTTAATGGAACGCAAACAGGTAATGGCAGAACTATTAGCACCGTTGGGAGCTGATAAGAAGGAGCTTATGAAGCAGTTATTAGAAAGTGTTCAAACTTCTAAGCTTCAAACAGCTTTTGACAAGTACCTACCAACAGTAATGGAAGGTGAATTCAAAAAACCAGCCAAGTCTGTATTAACTGAGGGAACCGAAGTTACTGGGAATCGTGAGACAAAGCCAGAGGTAGGCTTAGATAATATATTAGATATCCGTAAGTTGGCGGGTCTAAAATAATTCAAGGAGACAAAAGAAATGTCACAACTATTAAATGAAAGATGGTCAGAGACCAAAGAAGCTCTGCTTGAAGGCCTATCTGGTAACCGTCGTGCATCTATGGGCGTATGCTTAGAAAATACACGTAAGTACTTGGCTGAAAGCGCAACAGCTGGGGCAACCAGCGCTGGTAATATTGCCACATTAAATCGCGTAATTTTACCGGTTATCCGTCGTGTTATGCCCACAGTTATTGCTAACGAAATCATTGGCGTTCAGCCAATGACAGGACCTGTTGCCCAGATCCACACGCTACGTGTTCGTTATGCAGACAGTGGTGATAATGTAGTTGCAGGTGAAGAGGCACTTAGCCCATTCAAGATTGCTGCTGCTTATTCTGGAAATAATGTTGACAGCGCACCTAAGGCGCAGACAACTGCAAACTTAGAAGGTCAACCAGGTAAGCGTATGAGCATTCAGATCTTAAAGACACCAGTAGAAGCTAAGAGCCGCAAGCTATCAGCTCGCTGGACCTTTGAGGCTGCTCAAGATGCGCAAGCACAACAGGGTATTGACATTGAGGCAGAAATCATGGCTGCTTTAGCTCAAGAAATAACAGCTGAAATTGACCAAGAAATTCTAGCTTCTCTACGTAGTTTAGCCAGTGTAGAAGAAACATATGACCAGTCATTAGTTTCGGGAACTGCTACATTTGTTGGTGACGAACATGCTGCTCTGGCAATTCAAATCAACCGTGTTAGTAACTTGATTGCTCAGCGTACACGTCGTGGCGCTGGTAATTGGGCAGTTGTCAGTAACCAGGCTCTAACAATTCTACAGAGCGCAACAACTAGTGCATTTGCTCGCACCACAGAAGGCACATTTGAAGCTCCCACAAACACCAAGTTTGTTGGGACATTGAATGGCGCAATGCGTGTCTATGTAGATGCATACATGGCTGACACAACAGCACAGAATGACAACCAAATTCTTGTTGGTTATAAGGGTTCAAGCGAAGCTGACGCTGCTGCTTTCTACTGCCCCTATATTCCTCTTATGAGTTCTGGTGTTGTTCTAGACCCGGCAACATTTGAGCCAGTAGTTGGCTTCTTAACACGTTACGGCTATGTTGAGTTAACAAACACAGCATCTAGCTTAGGTAACGCTGCTGACTATCTAGGTAAAGTTTCTATTACTACAGCTAACGTTAGCTTCAAGTAATTTAGAAAAAGTTGTTTTATGGAGATACAAGAACCCGCTTTGGCGGGTTTCTTGTTAAATACACTGTCTAATTATGCGGCACCAACCGCGTAGACCTCGAACGTCATAATAAGGAGAAACAAATGGGACGTCCAATTAAAAAGAAATTTTTCGGTAACCTAAATCAAGGTTCAACTAGCACCACAACTGACAACGGAATTGGTGGTGAAGGAGTAGCTAGTGTAACCATATTAACAACTGGTTCTGGTTTTAATAGCACAACTACAACAGTTACATTTACAGCACCACAATTACCTGGAGGCGTTACAGCTCAAGGATCGGCAA